>Ga0302173_10000614_pt1 | contig 19047 bp, 23 predicted proteins | sample I_Fen_N3_1_FD_198785 | JGI IMG/M metagenome (GOLD analysis project Ga0302173, IMG submission 198785) | Peat permafrost microbial communities from Stordalen Mire near Abisko, Sweden - I_Fen_N3_1 | ecosystem: Environmental > Terrestrial > Soil > Wetlands > Permafrost | place: Sweden: Abisko... | reverse complement strand
AGCAAAAACTGCTACGTTTTACTTTGTATTTTTGTCGTAACAAATATAGTGTTACTAGAATTAATTATCTATTTATATGACAAAGTTAAGTGTAAATATCAATAAAATTGCAACCCTTCGAAATGCACGTGGAGGAAATGTTCCGGATTTACTAAAAGTGGCTGCAGATATTCAGGATTTTGGAGGTCAGGGAATCACAATACATCCGCGTCCAGACGAGCGTCACATTCGTTATCAGGATGCACGCGATTTAAAAGCAATTGTTCATACGGAATATAATATTGAAGGAAATCCGCAACATAATTTCATTGATTTGGTTTTAGAATGTAAGCCAACTCAGGTTACTTTAGTTCCAGATGCAATTGGAGCTATTACATCATCAGCAGGTTGGGATACGATCGCGAATCAATCTTATCTGACGGAAGTTATACAGGAATTTCAACGCAACGGAATTAGAACTTCTATTTTTGTTGATCCGGTTTTAGAAATTATTGAAGGGGCTAAAAAAACTGGAACAGATAGAATTGAATTGTATACAGAGGCTTTTGCACATCAATATGGTTTAGGAAACAAAAACGGTATTGATCCATATGTGGAAGCAGCAAAATTGGCAAACGAATTAGATTTAGGAATTAATGCAGGACACGATTTGAGTTTAGAAAATATTCAGTTTTTTAAGCAAAATATTCCAGGTTTGTTAGAAGTTTCTATTGGTCACGCTTTAATTGCAGAAGCACTTTATCTTGGTTTAGATAATGTAGTGAATATGTATTTAAATAAACTGAAATAATATGCTTTATTCAAAAATCGAAGGCGAAGGGAAACCATTTGTCATCATGCATGGATTTCTTGGAATGTCTGATAATTGGAAAACCTTGGCAGGACAGTATGTAGAAGCCGGATTTCAGGTTCATATTTTAGATTTGCGTAATCATGGACGTAGTTTTCATTCAGATGAATGGTCTTATGAAGCTATGGTGCAGGATGTGTTTGAATACTGTGAGGCAAATCAGTTAAATAAAATTGATATTCTTGGACATTCGATGGGAGGAAAGGTAGCGATGCTTTTTGCAACAACTCACCCAGAAATTGTAGATAAATTAATAGTGGCAGATATTGGTCCTAAATTTTACAAACAGCACCATCAGGATATTTTGGAAGGTCTTAATGCGGTTGATTTTACTGTAAAACCAAGTCGAAATGATGTTGAAGCAATTGTGGCACAATATGTATCTGATTTTGGAACACGCCAGTTTTTGTTAAAAAATCTGTATTGGAAAGAGCCGGGGCAACTAGCTTTTAGATTCAACCTTGAAGTTTTTAATAATAATCTAGATGCTATTGGGAAAGCTTTACCAGATGGTTTGGTTTTTGAAAAAGAAACCCTATTCATTAGAGGTGGAGCATCAGGATATATTTTAGATTCTGATTTTGATGCGATTCGTCAACATTTTCCAAAAGCTAAATTCGAAACAATACCAAATGCCGGACATTGGCTTCATGCCGAAAACCCTAAAATGTTTTTTGAATTGACGACAGAGTTTCTAAAAGAATAATTAAATTTTATTGCCACTGATTAATTGGACTCTACAGATTTGAAAAATTATAAGTAAAGAATCATCGAAATACTTTTAATCCGGGATAAAAAAAATATTACTCCAATAGTTGATGAATATAAAATTCATTACTTTTATTATAACTTTTAAATCAAAAAAGACATGAAATTATTACTTAGACTCCTTGTTACTGCAGCCTTAGTGTTGTTAATTGCTAATTTCCTGACAGGTGTACATGTGGCTAGCTTTACGACAGCTATAATTGTTGCAGTTGTTTTAGGATTGCTGAATCTTTTTATAAAACCAATATTAGTAATCTTAACATTGCCAGTAACGGTTATTACTTTAGGCTTGTTTTTGTTGGTTATTAATGCCATCATTATTTTATTATGTACTAATATTGTTGGAGGCTTTGCAGTTGATTCATTTTGGACCGCATTATTGTTCAGTATTATATTGTCTATACTACAGTCTATTACTTATAAAATTGTGGGAGACGATAAATAAATCAAAATATAAAGTGGGTTAAAAACTACTTCAAATACAATAGATTAAAAACTTGGTTGGGTTGCAAAAATTTTATAATTTTGCAACCCAATTTTATTATGTAAATTAAAGAAGAAGATGGATATTAAAAGAGTAGCAACAGATGCTGTGAACGAAACGATTGTTTTAAACGTTGTTCACATGGATTATAAAGGTCAGGTAGCAAAAAGAATAAACGAAAAAATGCCATTGGCTACCGTAAAAGGTTTTAGAAAAGGACAAGTTCCTAAAGACCTTGTTGAAAAACAATACGGAAAATCAATTAAGCAAGAAGAAGTTAAAAAAGTAGTTGATTTGGCTTTAGAGCGTTTTGTTCAATCTGAAAGATTAAATCTTTTAGGAACTCCTCTTGCTAAAGAAAACGAAAACTTTGATTGGGATGCTGAAGAACTAACTTTCGAATATGAAATTGGTTTAGTTCCAAACTTCGAAATTGATTTAGAAGCAAAAAATAATATCGTAAAATATATCGTTACTGCCGATGATAAATTAATCGACGGTCAAGTAGAACGTATCCAAAAACAATTTGGAAAAGCAATTCCACAAGAAGTTGTGTCTGCAGATTCAGATTTAACTGGAACTTTCTCTAACGAAGAAAAAGGAATCAACAATACAACTACAATTTCAGTATCTACATTCAACAAAGCAGCTGCTGATAAATTCATCGGTAAAAAAGTTGGAGATGTTGTTACAGTAAGTACAAAAGGTTTATTCGAAGATGATCACCAATTAATGGATTACTTAAAAGTAGGGCATGATGATGTTCACGGTTTAGACGTAGAAGTTAACTTTACAATCGAGGCAATCAACGGAGCTGAATTAGCTGAATTGAACCAAGATTTATTTGATAAACTTTTTGGTGAAGGAAAAGTAGCTTCATTAGAAGATTTAAAAGCTAAAATTAAAGAAGATGCTGAAGCTCAATTTGCACAGCAAGCTGATCAAAAATTATTGTTAGACGTTCAGGATTTCTTGATCGAAAGTACAAAATTTGATTTACCAGCTGAATTCCTTAAAAAATGGTTGCAAACTGTTGGAGAGAAAAAACTTTCTGCAGAAGAAGCTGAAGTTGAATACGCAAGATCTGAAAAAGGTTTACGTTTTCAATTAATCGAAGGAAAAGCAATGGCACAAAGTAATATCCAAATTACATTTGAAGACTTGAAAGCTTTTACAACAAAAGCAATCAAACAACAAATGGCTCAATTTGGACAAACTAATCCAACTGACGAAGAAGTTCAAGGAATCGTGGCTAGAGTATTATCTAACCAAGAAGAGGTGAAAAGACTTTCTGAGCAAGTAGTTGCTGAAAAATTGTTAGAAGTGTTTAAAGAAAAAGCAAATCCAACAACTAAAGAAGTAACTTACGACGAATTTATTGCTGCTTCTTACGGAGAATAAATGAAGTCTAAAAGTCAAAAGTTATAAAGTCAAAAGTTGAGGAGTATACTTCAATAGTTATATTTTAAAATTTAAGATTTTATTACAAAAACTGAAAGATAAAATAAGTTATATTTGAGCGTCAAAAAGAGATTTTTGACGCTTTTTTTTGTTTCAGTTTTTTTTTTGTTTCAGGTCTCAAGTTTTCGAACTTCAATAAACTTGAAACCTGAAACCTGAAACAGATTTAAAATAAGACAAATTGGCATCCTTTGTAAAAAGGTATGAACTTTGTTTTATTCATTGAAGTCGCTTTCCGACTTTAGATTTTCAAACTTTAAACTAAAAATATGAACTACGGTAAAGAATTTAAAAAATTTGCTACTAAGCACCAAGGAGTAAACGCAATGTACTATGACAAAATCGTAGCTGCAATGAATCCAACAAACATGACTCCATATATTATCGAAGAGCGTCAGTTGAATATTTCTCAATTAGATGTGTTTTCAAGATTAATGATGGACAGAATTATCTTTTTAGGAACAGGTATCGACGATCAAATCGCTAATATCGTTCAGGCACAATTATTATTTTTAGAAAGTGCTGATGCTTCAAAAGACATTCAAATTTATTTAAATTCTCCTGGAGGAAGCGTTTACGCAGGATTAGGAATTTATGATACAATGCAATATATCAAACCAGACGTAGCTACAATTTGTACAGGTATGGCAGCTTCAATGGGAGCAGTTTTATTGTGCGCAGGCGCAGCAGGAAAACGTTCGGCTTTGCCACATTCAAGAGTAATGATTCACCAACCATCAGGAGGAGCACAAGGTGTTGCAACAGATATGGAAATTAATTTACGTGAAATGTTGAAATTGAAAGATGAATTATATAACATCATTTCTCAGCATTCAGGACAAACTTTTGATAAAGTACACAAAGATAGCGAGCGCGATTACTGGATGATTGCTGACGAAGCTAAAGAATACGGAATGATTGATGAAGTATTGAGAAGAAGCTAATATTTTAAGCTTCTAAGTTGCTAAGACGCTAAGTGTTCTTTGCGATTTAAATTTTAAATTTTAAATAAAAATATTAAGCTGTAAGGAGTTAAGTTTTAAAGTTTTAATTAAAAAGCTTAGAAACTTATTATCTTTGCAGCTTAGTAACTTAAATAAAGAATGGCAAAAGTAGTATTAGAATGTTCGTTTTGTGGAAGAAAAAAGCCAGAAACTAATTTATTGATTGCAGGTATTAATGCACATATCTGTGATAAGTGTATTGAACAAGCACACGGAATTGTATTAGAAGAGTTAAAGTCAAGTGGAAGTGCTAAACTTGTTGGGGACTTAATTTTAAAGAAACCAAAAGAAATTAGAGCTTTCTTAGATCAATACGTTATTGGTCAGGATCAGACTAAAAAAGTAATGTCGGTTGCAGTATACAATCACTACAAACGTTTAATGCAACAGCAACTAGACGACGAAGTAGAGATTGAAAAAAGTAACATCATTATGGTAGGGCAAACCGGAACAGGTAAAACATTGGTAGCAAAAACTATTGCTAAAATGTTAGACGTTCCTTTGGCTATTGTTGATGCAACTGTACTTACAGAGGCAGGTTATGTAGGTGAAGATGTTGAGAGTATCTTGACACGATTACTACAAGCTGCTGATTATGACGTAACCAAAGCCGAAAGAGGAATCGTATTTATTGATGAAATAGATAAAATTGCCCGTAAGAGTGATAATCCATCAATAACACGTGATGTTTCTGGTGAAGGTGTGCAACAAGCATTATTAAAACTATTAGAAGGAACAGTTGTAAACGTGCCACCAAAAGGAGGACGTAAACACCCGGACCAGAAATTTGTTGAAGTAAATACACAAAACATCTTGTTTATTGCAGGTGGAGCTTTTGATGGAGTAGAACGTATTATTTCGAAACGTTTAAATCGTCAGGCAGTTGGATATTCGACATCTAAAAATGTTGACAACATCGACAAAGACAATTTATTGCAATATATTATTCCAAAAGATATTAAAGATTTTGGATTAATTCCCGAGATTATTGGTCGTTTGCCAGTTTTAACACATATGGATCCTCTTGATAGAGAAACACTACGTGCTATTTTGACACAGCCTAAAAATGCGTTAATCAAACAATATCAAAAGTTATTCATGATGGATGATGTTGAATTTAATATTACAGATGAAGCATTAGATTTTATTGTTGATAAAGCTTTAGAATACAAATTAGGAGCTCGTGGATTACGTTCGTTATGTGAAGCTATCTTGACAGACGCGATGTATGAATTACCAAGTTCAGATGATAAAGTTTTGACAATTGATAAAGATTATGCAGAACATACTTTAAGTAAAAACTTATTGAAGCGCATGGAAATTGCTTCGTAATTGTTTTTACTAGAACAATTTTTTATAAAACCTACTTAATTTTAAGTAGGTTTTTTTTATGCTTTTTTTCTTATATATTTAAGATCTGCTATTAATGATAATTTAGTTACTTCGAAAATGAATTACTGATTTAATAAAATGAAGATTTTTAAATTTTAATTAATTATGGAAAAGTGTATTTGTTTTTTGGTTTGCTTAATGGTAAATTTTATTAGCGCACAGACAAAATCCAACGATTATTTTTCTCTTTATAAAGGAGGAGAGAAATATTTAAAACCTATAAAATATATATTATTTGAAATAAAGAAAGATAATGAGGCTCTAAAAAAAGAAGATGAAAGTAAAATTTACTTTTACATAAAAAAACAAAGGTTCATTTTTGATATAAAAAAACACAAAAAAGATACTTGTTCTATTGCTATTTTAAAAAATCTTAAATTCGAAAATGCAGGAAACTTACAAAATGAGGCTTGTGAATTTTTTAAAAAGAAGAAAGGCGAAGTAAAAAAGCAAAAAAAGGTTACGTTGGTTTACCCTCCAGCAGGTTGCCAGTCTTATTTTAAGGTTTATATATTCGAAAAAATAAATGATAATGAAGTAATAAAATACGAAGTAGACTGGGAATATTCGGAATTTTAATTATTTAAGATAACAAATGATAACAGAAGTTTTAAAAAATTTAGCATACCTATATTATCCTAAAAATATATGTCCTTGGAATCAAAAGGAACAATATTTAGAAACTGTCGAGTATAAAAGATTAGAGCAAGTATTAGATCTTTTTAATTGTGATGAAAACCAAAAAATACGAAATACTATAAAAGCAGAGTTTGATAAAGATTTTGTTCTAAAGGATTTTCAAGATTTTTCGAGATTAGATTGGCAAGATCGATGTTATACATTTCTTTTAAGTATTGTTGAAGGTGGAGAATTGTGTTCTATTACATTATATTTGAGTGTTTTAGTACCTTATTATGTAATTGATATTATAATTCATAAAGAGCAAATGATTATTCCGAGATCTAGAATTGAAGAATTAGAAAAAGAAAATTTAGATCCGAGAAAAATTAAAGATTTGGTTTTAGAGATAGAAAATATAGTCGAAAAGAAACTATTATATTCCAAATTTCCAAAAGAAATACTGAATCACAAATTCGAAGATATTAGTTTTCAAGATTCATATTTAGGAGAATTTAAAATGTTTAATGCTTTTTTTAATAATCAATTTATTCATCGAGAAGGACATGGTAATTAAGAATTATTTGCGCTTTGTATCTTTATTCTTTGTTTTTGGATTTTCTTGTACTAAAGAAAATAAGAAAGTTGTTCCCGAAACTAAACAAAAAAGTGAAATAATTTTAGAAGAAAAGCCACGTGCCGAAATCAATTACAGCAATTATTATAAAGAAGACAAGGAATATTGTCAAAGAAATAATCTCAATCAAAATAAATTTATCCTAATAGATTTAGGAGTTCATTCCGGTTTAAAAAGATTTTTTGTTTTTGACTTTAAAAGGCATAAAATTTCGAAATCATATATAGTAAGCCATGGTTGCGGCGATAATAGATGGGGCGCAACAATGTCAAAAGATAAAGCACCAATAAGTAACGAATTTGATTCGCATTGTTCGTCTATTGGAAAATTTGTTGTGTTGGATCGAGGTGTGAGCCAATGGGGAATTAAAGTCAATTATATTTTACAGGGAAAAGATAAATCGAACTCCAATGCCCGAAGTCGTGCCATAGTTTTGCATTCCTGGGATGCAATTTCAGATAATGAAGTTTATCCAAATGGAACACCAGAAGGCTGGGGATGTCCAGCCGTTTCAAACAAAAGCATGAAAGAAATTGATGAAATATTAAAACAAAACACAAAAGTTCTGATGTGGATTATTAAAGCGTAATTTACTGCTTCAAAAAAACTACTGTACTCTAAACTTCTCTCGATATTCAATAGGCTTCATTCCAACCATTTTATAAAATACTTTTCTAAAAGCTTTTGGATCGTTATAACCTGTTTTTTCGATAATTTCAGAAATCGAAAGTTGAGTTTGCTCCAGATATTTTTTAGAACTTTCTACCCTAATATTCTGTAAATATTCGATTGGCGGAATTCCTGTAACCTGCTTAAACCTGCGTGTCATATTTCGGGCACTAGTTGGAATATCTTTAGTAATTTCCTCTAGTTTTTCGATTGTGCTGTATTGATTTTCAATTTTTTGCTGTAACATCGCAACCAAAGTATCGTTGTGCAGATGATTAGGTCTAAAAGTGCTAAAATAACTCTGCTTGTATCGGTTTAAATCAATCGAGAAAATTTTTGCAATTTGAACAGCAATTTCATTTCCGCAATATTTCTGAACCAAAAGAATCAACAAATGAAAAGTTGAGGTAGAACCTCCGCTCGTATATAAACTTCCATCAGCTGTTAAGGTTTCTTCAGGTTTTAATTTGACCATAGGAAAAGCTTTTGTAAAAGCACTACAAGCATCAACATGTGTTGTTGCCAATTTTTCGTTTAACAATCCCGAAGCCGCAAACAAAAAAGCACCAGTGCAAAAACTTGCCAATTCGGCGCCGGATTGATGTTGGATTTTTAGCCACGGAATAAAGTTTTTATTCTTCGCAATCATTTCACTCATATTGTCAGTCGTAAAAGCAGGAATTAAAATGAGATCAAGAATTTCAGCAGAATCTTCGATAAAGTTTACCTCATATCCAAATAAACGATTCTCATTGATTTGTTCAACAGATTGAAAAATCATAATGTCAAAAGGTTTTTCAGATTCCTTACTAAGTTTATTGGCTGTTTCAAAAACCTCTAAAATGGCGGCTATGCTTAATAATTTGTAGTCATGCGGTACAATTAAACCTGTTTTCTTGCTCATGATTTGTGGTGTTTGAAAGATTAGCAATCTAACAAAAGTAAGTAAATTGTCTTAAATGACCCTAAAAATGACTTTTATTGACGGCTTTAAGTAATCTTAAAAAATTAAATTTGTTTTAATTAATTCGTAATTTTAACAAGATGAAAACAAAGATATTCTTAAATCTTGCTGTAAAAGATTTAAACAAGGCAGTGACTTTTTATAACGAACTGGGCTTTTCGACCAATCCAAAATTCACAAATGATAAAGGAGCTTGTCTGGTGATTGACGAAAATATATTTGTGATGCTTTTGGTCGAAGAGTTTTATCAAACCTTTACAAAAAAACAAATTTGTGATGCAGCTACAACCAGCGAAGTTCTTATTTCAATTTCTTTGGACTCTCGTGTACAAGTAGATGAAATGATAGAAAAAGCTATTAAAGCTGGCGGAGTAGATTATATTCCGGCAAAAGATTATGGATGGATGTATCAAAGAACTTTTTTGGATGTCGATGGACATCATTGGGAAATTTTTTACATGGATGAAAGTCAGATTCCTCAAATGGGATAATTTTAATTAGCTATTTAAGTATGATTACTGTTCAAAACACAATAGAAGCATCGATAGATAAAGTTTGGGATTTTTGGACAAAACCTGAGCATATCAAAAAATGGAACATTGCAATTGACGATTGGTATACTCAAGATGTAAAAAATGATCTTAGAGTAAATGGAAAGTTCCAATATAAAATGGCAAAAAGAGACGGAAGCCTAAGTTTTGATTTTGAAGGAATTTATACTAACAACGAAAGTTTATCATTAATAGAGTATAAACTCGATGATGATAGAACAGGACAAGTAAGATTTGAAAAAATTGCGGATGAAGTAAAAATTACAGAAACTTTTGAACCAACAAAGCAAGATTCTGAAAAGATGCAAGAAGAATGGTGTCAAACAGTGATTGACAATTTTAAAAAGTACGTCGAGCGTATATAATAGTTTTAATTCAAATAAAAATAATTTACTAAACAAGAAAATAGTATGATAACAATACAGAACACAATTAACGCATCAATAGATAAAGTTTGGGATTTTTGGACAACCCCTGAACATATTACAAAATGGAGTTTTGCCTCTCCGGACTGGCATACACCACATGCTGAAAATGATTTGAGAGAAGGTGGGAAATTTTCGTCTACAATGGCTGCAAAAGACGGAAGTATGAGTTTTGATTTTGGAGGCGAATATACATTGGTTGAGAAAAATAAAGCAATTGAATATATTTTGGGAGATGGCAGAAAAGTCGAAATCAGTTTTACAGAAACCTCAAGTGGAGTAGAAATAATTCAAAGTTTTGATCCCGAAACGCAAAATCCGGAAGAAATGCAGCGTGGTGGCTGGCAAGCAATTTTAGATAATTTTAAAAGTTATGTTGAAAAGAAATAACTCTTTTTAGATTCAAAGAGAAAAAGCAGAAAAATTTGAAAACTTAAAAAATAAACTTGGCGACTCAGCGTCTTTGCGAGATAAAATTATCTTATAAGACTTATGTGGTTTAAAAACATTAAAATATCAAAAAATGACAAAACAAATTTGGCTGAATTTGCCGGTGAAAGAGGTGGCAAAATCAAAAGCTTTTTTTTCGAAAATAGGTTTCTCTTTTAACGAAGAACACGACACGCCAAGTTCTACTTGTATGGTGGTGGGTGAAGGAAAATTTGTAGTAATGCTTTTTGAAGAATCTTTATTTGCCAGTTTCTCTCAAAACAAGCTGACAGATACACAATCTAGTTCAGAAGTTTTGATCTCGATTGATGCTGAAAGTATTGCCGAAGTTGATGAATTGGCAAAGAAAGTAAAAGAGGCAGGAGGAACTGTTTTTGCACCTCCTGCAGATAGTCAAGGATGGATGTATGGTTGCGGCTTTGCCGATTTAGACGGCCATCGTTGGAATGTTTTATTTATGGATTTTAGTAAATTATCTTAATTATGGAAACGCTGGAATTTAAAGTAAGAATAAAATCTTCTGCTGAACGAGTTTGGGATGTTCTATGGAACGACGAAACTTATAGAGAATGGTCTGGAACATTCTGCGAAGGTTCATACGCGATAAGTGATTGGAATGAAGGAGATAAAATACATTTCATGTCTCCAAGTGGTGAAGGAATGAATAGTATCATTGAGATAAAAATACCAGCAGAATATATGGCTTTTAAGCATATAGGAGAGATAAAAGACTTTAAAGAATTGCCTCTTAATGACGAAACCAAACAATGGAGTGGCGCAATGGAAACTTATCGACTGACTCAATACGATGAGTTTACAGATTTGAAAGCGCAAGTCGATGTGATCGAAAAACACATTGATTATTTTAAAGAAGCTTTTCCCAGAGGATTGGAAAAGGTAAAAGAGTTAGCAGAAAAATAAAAAACAAACAAAAAACAAAAACAAAAAATCATGACAACAGTAAACCCTTATTTAATTTTTAACGGAAATTGCGAAGAAGCATTTTTGTTTTACAAATCAGTTTTTGGAGGAGAGTTTCCTTACATCGGAAAATTTAAGGATATGCCTGCAGATGAAAACGGAAGTTGTGCTCAAATATCAGAGAAAGATGCCAATAGAGTAATGCACGTTTCGCTGCCAATTGGAAATACCATTTTAATGGGAAGCGATAGTAACGAACAATCTGGAGATGTAGCTTTTGGAGGAAACTTTTCAATCTCAATAAACGTTGAGAGTACAGCAGAAGCAGATAGAATTTTTAACGGACTTTCGGCAAATGGAACAGTTTACATGCCAATGAACAAAACCTTTTGGGGAGCTTATTTTGGAATGTTTAAAGACAAATTTGGCGTAAGCTGGATGGTAAATTTTGACGAAAACCAACCGGGTAAATAACAAAAAAGTTATGTTATTGCAATAGTGAAACATAATTGTTAAAATATTTGGAAAAGCACGTTTTAGCGTGCTTTTTCTTTTCAAAAAAACAAAGAATATTCTTTTTTATAAGCATTAGATTGCCGATTTTTGTCGCTTCTTAAAAACAATATAGAAAAAATGGCAGCAGAAGATAAAGAGATTATTCTATTAAAAGTTTCAGGTCATGATAAGCCAGGAGTTACAGCTGGTTTAACAGCAGTTTTAGCTACTTACGATGCTATTATTTTAGATATTGGTCAAGCCGATATTCACGATACACTTTCTTTGGGGATTTTATTTGAAATTCAGGCAGGCTCAACTTCAGGGCCAGTTCTAAAAGACTTATTATTCAAAGCTTACGAACTAGAAGTAAAGGTTAAATTTATTCCAATTTCTATAGATGATTACGAAAAATGGGTAAAAACACAATCTAAACAACGCTATATTGTTAATATCTTAGGCGAACAGTTAGCTGCTTCTCAATTGGCTGCAGTAGCTAAATTATTGTCAGATCAAAACTTAAATATAGTTTCTATTATAAGATTAACAGGTAGAACATCTGTTGTCGAAAAAGAAGATTATCCGCGTTCTTGCATACAATTATCATTAACAGGCGATGTTGTAGATAAAATTGCTATGACCGCAAGTTTCATGGAAATTTCAAGAACATTAAATGTCGATATTTCTTTTCAGGAAGATAATATCTATAGAAGAAACCGACGTTTGGTTTGCTTCGATATGGATTCAACTTTAATTCAAACCGAAGTAATCGACGAATTGGCAGAACTAAATGGAGTGGGAGAACAAGTTCGCGCCATAACAGAATCTGCAATGAATGGCGAAATTGATTTTAACGAAAGTTTTAAACAACGTATGGCGTTGCTGGAAGGTTTGAGCGAAGATGTATTACAATCAGTAGCCCAAAAATTACCAATAACAAAAGGTGCACATCGTTTAATGAAAGCCTTAAAATATTACGGATATAAAACCGCAATTCTTTCTGGAGGATTCACCTATTTTGGAGAATATTTGCAAAAAGAATTAGGAATCGATTACGTTCACGCCAATCAATTAGAAATTAAAGACGGTAAATTAACCGGTAAATATTTGGGCGATATCGTAGACGGACAAAAGAAAGCCGAATACCTAACTGCTATTGCTGAGAAAGAGGGAATTCACATTAATCAAACAATTGCGGTTGGTGACGGAGCTAATGATTTACCAATGCTAAATTTAGCAGGTCTGGGAATCGCTTTCCATGCAAAACCAAAAGTAAAAGAAAATGCCTCAACATCAATTTCAAGTTTAGGTCTTGATGGAGTTTTGTACCTATTAGGATACCACGACAGATATATTGATATGATGTAACAAATCAATGTTTGCGGCATTTTTCTCACTTCGCTCGAAATGGCATATAAATCGACATAAAAAACAAAAACCTTAGTTCTAAAACTAAGGTTTTTTTATGGTATTTCTTTTCGGGATGTCTCGTATGCAGTTGGAATTAGCGTCTTATTAATTCTCTCGTGATTTTAGTTCCTTTTTAATTTGTTTCAGATTGTAAAAATTTAAAAAAAGTAATGGTAACAGTGTGAATGGAATAATTTGCAAAGGACCGAAACCTTTTTTTAGTACAAGGAAAATATTAGCTCCTAATAATATAATTAAAAGTATCACAAACGCATACGTAACACCTTTCGATATTTTTTCAGTTTTTATTAATTCTTCGGTAGTCATTTCTGCAAATTTCTTGGTTTTCATTTGGTCTTAGTTTTTGGTTAATTATATATTTTTAATTTGGTCAATCAAGTTTTTGTATTACTTAATGTCCATCCTTTTTTAATCAAATAGGTTTTGCATTTTATACAGAAATCAGTTTCTTCATCAATATGATTTTTACCTTCGGCATCCCTCATTAAGCATGATTTCGTTGCACAGTGAGGCAAACCTTCGGTATGTCCCAATTCATGTAAGACTACTTTATAAAATTGTTCGTCTTTATTTTGTTTTCGTAATCTGTAGTCAGAAACCACACAAGATTTACCAGGATGATAACCTAATCCCATAACGCCCCAATCTTTTATTTTTCCTTTGGTTACGCTAATATCATTATTAGATAAACCAACAATTACAGAATCTTTGCCAATATTATTTTTAATAGTTTTGATAATGCTATCTGCTCGATATCTGTTTCGAGGTTGGTAAAAAGCATTTTCAGGAAATGGAATGTTTGATCTTAAAACAACGTTCGGGTTGATAGTTCGTATTTTATTATAAACTTCCTTTGCTTCTTCAGTATTGAAATTCCCTAAAGGTTGAATTACAATTATTTTTTGATGTTCACTTTTTGCACAGGAAATCAGCGATAATATTAAAAAGAGAAAGTATTTCTTCATTTTTTAATTTTCTAATTCAATAGTTTTGATAGCTCCGATGGGAGCAATTTTTATGGATTTGCTTTTTGCTGTTAGATAAAAATAATAAGCGCTATTAGCATCTATCAAGAAAATATTTTCGGTTTCTCCAGTATTAAAGGTCAGCTTTTGTTTGTATTCCAGTTTATTGTTTTTGATTTTTTGAGCCATATTTTTTCCTCCGCCAAGGCCAATTCCTAAAAAAAAGCTCAGTATTCCAGTACTTACAGCAAGTAAAAAAGCTTTTTTTAATTTACTTTTAATGATATCAGTTGATGGTTCATTATCATTAAGATTAAATTTTTTTCTAACCCAATTTGTTGAGCGATAATTATAAATAAGAACCAGAACTAAGGTTATTAGAAATAAAAAAAGGATTATGAAAAATAATATAAGTGGATTTGCAGTTAAATCAGCAATTGGACTTATTAAAATGTCCATAATTGTCGAATATTTTAAAATATTGATTTTCAGTTGATAAAAATAAACGCTTTCTTTTAAAATCCCCATTACTACAAGAAAGAGGTATCCTAGCGGAATTAAATTTTGTAATTTTTCTATTGACTTCATCTCTAATCCAGTAAACTTTTTTAATTTATTTTAGATCTACTTCATTGCCTGTAAATAATTCTTTCTAATCTAACAGTTTTTAATTACTGATTGTGTTTACGATCGCTATGGCTGGGCTAGTTTTGTAGAATCATTATATTTCTTTAGAGCGTTTTATTTTTTCTAAAAGTTCATTTTTAGTTATGGCAAATTTTATTGTTCTTTTGTTACTGATAAAGCCATAATCCTCAAACATTACTTCACATCCATCCTCAATGTTTTCATCATAGATAGGAATTAAATCTGCAATACCTACAAATATCCACTCCATTTCTAAATTGTCTGAATTTACAAATTTGTATTCTCCTGATTTCCCAATATTAACTGCCTTATCATATGCCTTTTCTGAGTTTTCGGCTTTTATCAAATGAAAATTCCCCCAAGTTTTTACTCTTCGTAATTCTTGTTCTTCATTTCTTTTAACGGGTTCGCATTTTTCAATTATTTCGACGATATACCAATTTTTGTTTTCATTTGATATCTTATCTTGATTATCCATTTTGAGTTATATGACAAATTAATTAATTCGTGATAATTCGTGAAATTTGTGGCAAACGTTGATTTCTTACATTTCCTTCAACTGCTCCAAATAATCTCTTTGATTCGAAAGTCTCGGAATCTTATGTTGTCCACCTAATTTATCACGTTCCTTTAACCAATCGTAAAATAAATTTTCGCGTGCTACATTAATCACAAGCGGATTTAAAGTCATATTATTATGGCGTTTCGCTTCATAATCAGAGTTTAAAGTCTGTAAAGTTTCATCTAAGACTTTTTGGAAAAGCCCAACATCAGCTGGTTTTTTCTTGAATTCGATCATCCATTCGTGAGCGCCTTTTTCTTTGTCCTGCATAAAAATAGGAGCAACCGTATAATCGATAACTTCAGTATGTGTAATTTGGCAAGCTTTGGCAATTGCCTGGTCAGTATTTTCGACCATTAATTCTTCTCCAAAAACATTAATATGGTGTTTAGTTCTTCCGGTAACTCTTATTCTATAAGGATTCAATGAAGTAAAACGAACCGTGTCGCCAATTAAATAACGCCATAAACCGGAGTTTGTAGTGATAACAATGGCGTAGTTTTTATCTAACTCGACATCGGCCAAACGAATCACTTTTTGGTTTGGAGTTCCAAAAGTATCCATTGGAATAAACTCGTAGAAAATTCCGTAATCCAACATTAACAATAAATCACTTGAATTATTCAAATCCTGAATGGCAAAAAAGCCTTCGGAAGCGTTGTATATTTCGTAATATTTGAAATCTTTACTCGGTAAAATTTTCTTGTATTGTTCTTTGTACGGAGAAAAACTTACACCTCCGTGAAAGTAAACTTCCAGATTGGGCCAGATATCCAGCAAACTTTCTTTACCAGTATTTTCGAGAACCTTATTCATTAAAACCAACATCCAGGACGGAACACCCGCAAAACTGGTTACATTTTCATTTTTGGTTTCATTAATAATAGCGGCAATCTTGGCTTCCCATTCGCTCATTAACGAAGTTTTACTACTTGGCGTACTGCTAAACTCAGCCCAAATAGGCATATTCTCAATTAAAATAGCCGATAGATCTCCAAAGAAAGTATTATTGTTTTCGTAAATCTGGGAACTTCCGCCTAAGCGAAGACTTTTACCTAAAAACAATTCGGAATCTTCGTTGTTGTTCAAGTACAAACAAAGTAAATCTTTACTGCCTTTATAGTGGCAATCTTCAAGAGCTTCATTGCTTACAGGAATAAATTTACTTTTAGCATTTGTAGTTCCGCTCGATTTGGCAAACCATTTTATTGGAGTTTCCCAAAAAACACCTTGCTCACCCTGACGAGTTCTTTCGATTAAAGGTTGCAATTCTTCATAAGTAGAAATTGGAACCCTTTCGGCAAAAGTTTGATAGGAGTTAATCGATTCAAAATCATATTGCTTCCCTAAAACAGTATTTTCTGCGGACGTCAATAAGTTATGCAATAGTTCTTCCTGAACTTCATTAGGGTATTTTAGAAAAAGTTCTATTTGATGTATCCTTTGTTTCAGGACCCAAGAAGCAAAAGAGTTGATTATTGATAAGGGCATGGAAAGAATTTAGTTTTAGATTGCTGATTTTAGATTTTAAATCTCAGATTATACAATTGGTGTAAAAAACAGAAAATTTAAAATTTGAATATCGATAGACAAATATTAACTTTGTCGTTGTATCAAAAATAGTGTTTTTTTGTAAAAAAAACCATTCTATTTGCGCGAAAAATTCACTTTCGGCATAAATCTAAAATTTAAAATCAGCAATCTATAATCATATGCAATATCAAGGAGTACTTACAAAAATGCAAACGGAATTAGGAAACCCAATTCAATACTATTTGGTTTTTGAAGACAGTTTCCTAAATATGAATCAGTTACTAAACAAAGAGATTGAGATTAACTTTGTAGGTTTTGAATGTTTGAATTGTCATAAGAAGAAAAAGATATACCGTCAGGGTTTTTGCTATGAATGTTTTTATTCTAGTCCCGCAGTTGGTGACTGGATTATGCGACCAGAATTGAGTACGGCACATTTAGGAATTGCAGATCGCGATTTAGACTACGAACAAAAAGTACAATTGCAACCGCACGTTGTGTATTTGGCTGTAGCCAGCGAAATAAAAGTTGGTGTAACACGCAAAACTCAGCTTCCTACGCGCTGGATCGATCAAGGTGCTACGCAGGCAATTGCAATTGTTGAGGTTCCCAATCGATATTTGGCAGGAATTACTGAGGTTGCCCTAAAAGATCATTATACAGATAAAACGAACTGGAGAAAAATGCTTCAAAATGCGGGCGAAAGTTTTGATTTAATTGCAGAGAAAGCAAAAGTCGAAAGTTTGATTCCGTCAGAAGTTCAGGAATACTTTCATTCTCAGAAAGATGATGTATACGAATTGCAATATCCAGTCTTAAGTTACCCAACGAAAGTTGCCAGTTTGAACTTAGATAAATCGCCTTCGTTTCAGGGGAAATTGGTTGGAATAAAAGGACAATATTTAATTTTTGAGAACGGAACTGTTTTTAATATTCGCGGTTCAGAAGGGTATGTTGTTACTATAAACGTCTAGTAAAATGGGGCGTTGGTAGAGTGATAATTGCTAACTATCTAATAATTACTTATTTATAAAATAATTTTTGTAATTTTAAATCTCTTTTAAGAAGCTGTAAATGTGAATGTTGATACATTTGGTTACAATTTTGTAATAATAGCTTATTGGAAGAATTTAATTTTGAAAAGAAAGAAAGCCTAGTTTTGAATTTGGTCAGTCTTTTGACATTTTTAAAATTAAATGAAGACTTTTTAATCCTTAAATTATTTTATAGATGAGTTTTTTAAACAAAATAAACGATTATAGGCGGAGCGTAATGCGCAGCCTGACTAAAAACATTGGAAAACCAAAGACAGAGCTCGATATAATTTTGGTCGATAAAACCGAAATTAAAAGAGTTTTAATTTGCAGACCAAATGGAAGGTTAGGAAACTTGCTGCTCATTACACCACTCGTTCAGGAAGTCACAGAAATATTTCCTAATTGTAAAATCGATTTGTTTGTTAAGGGAACGTTGGCTCCAATAATTTTTGAGAATTATGACAGCGTTGATAAAATAATCGATTTGCCTAAAAAGCCCTTCAAAAGTTTATTGAAATATATTAAAGTATGGATTTCAATAAAAAGACAAAATTATGATCTTGCGATCAACGTAGATCAAAACTCTTCTTCAGGACGTTTAGCAGTCCAGTTTTCTAATGCTAAATACAAATTTTTTGGAGATTTAATTGATGAATCTCAACTTGTAAAAAGTGATTACGACCACATAGCAAAATACCCCGTTTACAACTTTAGATATTACTTAACAAAACTTAGATTAGCACAAAGTAATAAATTAATAGCTCCTATAGATCTTAAATTATCTTCTTCTGAAATTGCCGAAGGAAAGAAAATTTTAAATGATTTAGTTCAGAATACAAAAAGAACGATTTGCATATTTACTTTTGCGACAGGCGCAAAATGTTTGTCTGAAGATTGGTGGAATAATTTCTATACACAACTTAAAGAAGAATATAAAGATTTTAATGTTATCGAAATTTTACCTGTCGAAAATGTTTCGCAAATTGGATTTGTGGCTCCAACATTTTATAGTAAAGATATTCGCGAAATTGGATCTGTTATTGCCAATGCTGATTTGTTTATTGGCGCAGATAGTGGAATAATGCATTTGGCGAGTGCTGTTCAAACCCCAACAATTGGATTGTTTTCTGTGTCAAATATTAAAAAATATGAGCCTTATGATAATTGTAGTGTTGCAATTGA
>Ga0302173_10000613_pt1 | contig 19055 bp, 21 predicted proteins | sample I_Fen_N3_1_FD_198785 | JGI IMG/M metagenome (GOLD analysis project Ga0302173, IMG submission 198785) | Peat permafrost microbial communities from Stordalen Mire near Abisko, Sweden - I_Fen_N3_1 | ecosystem: Environmental > Terrestrial > Soil > Wetlands > Permafrost | place: Sweden: Abisko... | reverse complement strand
TCCCTTCAACGAAGGCATTATTTTACAAGAAACAAAGACTACTACAAAGGAAGAATTCTATTAGAATGCAATAGCCATTTCTTGACAGTTTAAAACTGTCAAGAACACATTTGGGTGTTGAGCCAAATATGGTTTATAAAAATCAATCTTTTCCATATATAACTTATGAAAATAAAATTTTGGAGGTTGAAAATTATGGCAGTTACAAAAAAACTAGACACTACAACTTTATGCATTGAGTTTCAAAAGGGGGTTGATAAAGCTGGGGACGCAATCTACAACAAAAAATCCTTTAATGACGTTAGGGCTACTGCAACTCCTGATGATGTTTATGCAGTTGCTGATGCTATCAAAAATGTCTTATCCGCTGACACTAGAAACTATTTGTTAAATGAATCCTCTGTCCTTAACAATCAATAAAAAATTATTAAACATTATTAAAAATTTATTTTTGGGAGGAATAAAAATTATGGAACACATTTTATCAATGAGTTTTACAACTGAAAAAGGAGCAAAAAGCAACATTAACATCAATGGTGTAAAGCCTGATATTACTTCTGCTCAAATAAATACACTAATGAGTACTATTATTCAAAAAAATATTTTCATCACAACAACTGGTTCCCTAGTAGGTAAGGCTGGAGCTAATCTAACTCAAAGAAACGTTACAAAATTTGAAATGGTTTAATCTCTAGAACATTAAATGGCTGTTGCAAAACTAACATAGTTAGATTTGCAACAGCTCATTTTTTTGTAGAAATAATATTTCCATCAACAACACTCTGTAACGCTTTATTAATGTCTAGAAGTATTTTGGATCAATATTCTTCTAAAAATTTATTTATTAGTTGAATAGAATTATCATATTCAAATATCTCTAAGTTTTCTTGTATTTGCGTTATTAGTTTTGTAGTTTTTTGATCATAATTTTGCTTTATTATTTCCCTTAGCAAATCTTCAACATCTTCCAATCTCACTTCATTAAAAGCTTCCTCAAGTTTCATCAAAATTTCTTTATCTATTGGAACTATAACTTTTTTCTCCGTAAAAATCTTATTTTCTTCAATGTCTTTTAATAAACCTTGTTCTTCTTTATGATTTTTCTTCTTTATAAATATATCTATATTTTCTAAAATTCTAAGAGTTTTATCTGCAAATTCATCAATATGATTATTTATATATTCTAAGTCATTCCCCTTACCTGCAAATTCTAGTCTCTTTGCTAAATTAGATATTTCTTCTGCACCTATACTGCCACTTGAACTTTTTAAGCCATGAATATAGGTTATGAATAATTGTATATCTTTGTTTTTTATCGTTTCATATAAGTCATTAATTTTTGAATTAGTTTCTTTATAATAAGTTTCTAATATCGACGTATAAACTTCCATATTACCACCAACATTGTTTAGTCCAACTGCTAACTCTATTCCTTTAACTTCAAAATTAACAACATCTACATTTTCTTCCATTTTAATGTCCATGATTTTCTCAATATCAATACCAATTTGATTTTCTTCAAATTTATTACTTTCTAAATTTTCTTCAATATCATCCAATTTAGAATTATCTAAAATTGCACTATCCTTCATATAATTAGCTTCGCTATATCTAGATAATATCCATTTCTTTAAAATAAAATTAAGCTTTGAAAGTTCAATTGGTTTTGCTAAAAAATCATTAAAATCTTGTGATAAAAACATTTCTCTAGCTTCACTTAAAGCATTAGCTGTAAGTGCAACGATAGGAACTTCTTTATAATAGTTTCCTTCTAAATTTCTTATTAATTTAGTAGTATCTACACCATCCATACCTGGCATCATATGATCCATAAATACTAAATCATACTTACTTGTCTTCATTTTATTTATAGCCTCTTGTCCACTAATTGCACACTCTATTTCCATTTCATAAGGATTCATAAGTCCTTTTGCTACTTGAAGATTCACTTCATTATCATCAACAATAAGTATTTTTGCAAAAGGCATAGGTATAATTTGTTCTTCATTAATTCCTGTTTGCTTATATTGGAATTCCCTCATCTCATCATTAATAATATCCGCAACTTGTATACAAAATAATGGTAAATAAACCTCATTAAAATTCCTTGCTGAACCTAGAGCATCATTCATATTTAACAAAACTAATATTTTAGGATTTATATTATATTCCTTTATAATATCTTGTATTTGAGATATTACGTACTTTCTAGCAAAAATATAAGTAATATTATTTTTAGATACAGCTTCTCTTAAACTAATTTCATCAAAACATAAACTATACTTAACACTTAATTTATCTAAGGTATAGGTAAATGATTCTCTAAAACTTTCATTTTCTTCATAAATTATAATATGTTCTGCTTCTTTATTTTTTATCTCCGCTATTGGTCTATAGTCTTTTATCTGTTGTTTCACAGTTATAATAAAAGTTGTTCCTTTTCCATATTCACTTTCTATGTCAATATTTCCGTCCATCAACTCTGCTAAATTTTTACTTATAGCAAGACCTAATCCAGTTCCTTGTATGTTTCTATTTTTTCTTGTATCTACTTGATTAAATGCTCCAAATAAATTATTAATATCCTCTTGTTTTATACCAATTCCACTATCTTCTATCTTCATAATTAAATAAAAATCCTCTTGCTCCTGCTTATAATTCATTGAAAGTTTTATAAATCCTTTTTGAGTAAACTTAACAGAATTTCCAAGTATATTAATAAGAATCTGCTTTAATCGTATTTCATCACCTATTAAATTATTTGGCATAGCAGGATCAACGTTAACAATAAATTCTATAGGTTTATCTGCTAATCTTACAGAAATTATGTTAACAATATCATTTATTAAAGATGGCATCATATACTCATCCTTTATTATTTCAAATTTTCCCGATTCAATTTTAGATAAATCCAAAATATCATTAATAATAGTTAAAAGTCCTTTTCCTGAATTTCTTATATTAATAACATTATCTTTAATATCATTAGGTGTATCTTTTTGAAGTATAATTTCACTCATACCAATAATCGCATTCATAGGTGTCCTTATCTCATGACTCATATTAGCTAGAAATGCACTTTTTGCCTTATTTGCTGCAACCGCTTCTTCTCTACTTTCATTTAATTGCTTAATAAGATTCATCTTATCTGTTAAATCTGTTATAACAAATATTGTACATATAAATTCATCATATTTATCATAAATAGTCGTAGTTGAAATATTACATTTTGCATTATTTAATAAACAAGTTGAATCAAAAATATATTTATCACTTACATTTTTACTCTTATTAATTTCAAACATCTTTATATCATCTTCTTTTTCACAAGTGAATATATTTTCTATATCTCTGCCTATTAATTCCTTTGAATTTATATTAAAAAAATGCATTGCACTAGAATTTGCAAGTTCTACTTTTTTGTTATCATTAAGCACTAATATAGGCGTATTAGCTGATGAATAAATATATTCAGCAAGGTTTCCTACAGTAATGCTTAATGAATTATATTTCCTAGAAAAGTAGTAAATAATTACAATTAAAATAAATACTCCAAAACTATCCGGCACTTCCATTGCTATGTTAAAAAAGCTACTATTCACAATTATTGATGAAAATAATATACCACATATTATTACCATCCCATGAAACTTATCCCTCTTATATTTCGATACTTTTATCCATCTGAATGTAATTATTAAGCATGTACTTATAATAAAGATAACATAAATTTCAATTACAAGTTTAACAATCTCATTTTCTTCACTATAGATAGGTACTGAAGAGTTTAATGCATTATTCATAAAAATTGTTAACGGAAAAATTATAATTGATAAAAGGATTGCAATGGCTACAAGCTTTGATTTCTTTGGCTTGTTACCTGCTATTAATATGGATATAAATTTAATTAATAGACAACCAGATGCTATACCGCCTGCAAAAGAAATTAAATATCCAATATTTGTATAAGTATCATCACTTGCAAGTTCTATTAATAAATTGCCGAAATTCCAAACTGAACCACTTATACAAAACATAAAAAAACACAAATTCTTAGATCCTATTTTATCATTCTTCGATATAATATTTGTTCCAATCATAAGTGGTATAATACTCGTTGCAAACAAAAGAAAAGTTACATTATTTTCCAAAATATAATCTCCTTTCTGATAAGGCATAATCAAAAAAATAGCAAATCATTATGCTATTCTTTTGATTTCATATTACTAATGTAAAATATTTACTGTACCTTAATAGTTTAATAAATTCTTAAATCGATTATGTATCTCTGTAAAAACCTTTATAACTATTGGATCAAAATTTATTCCACTACCATTAATTATTATCTTTACAGCATCTTCATGAGGAATTGGTTCCTTATACTGTCTTTTAGAAGTTAGCGCATCATATACATCTGCAACTGCCATTATACGTGCTACTAATGGAATCTTTTTTCCGGATATACCTTCTGGATAGCCTGTCCCATCCCATTTTTCATGATGACCCTTAGCCATTTGAAGCGCATACTTTAAAAAATCATTTTCTTCCGTTAATCTCATGGCCTTTTCAATAGCTTCTGCACCTATTGTAGTATGCATTTTCATAAATTCAAATTCATCGACTTCAAGCTTGTTATTTTTTTGAAGCACCTTGTCTGGCATTGCAATTTTGCCTATATCATGTAATTGAGAAGTCAATGCAATAATATCCACATCTTGTTCTGTAAGATTTTCTCCATAGCCCCTCCTTATCATTTCATGAGTTAAAATATCAATATAACGTTGAGTTCTTATAACATGCTCTCCTGTATATCCATCTCTTTTTCCAATTAAATCTGAAACAGTAGATATAATTGCATATTGAAGTTCTAATACTGTTTTAGTCTTTTTAGCAACCATAGCTTCAAGATTAGTATTATATTTCTCTAAGGATTTGTTTTGTTCAATAATTTGAAGATGTAACTCTAGTCTTTTTTTTAGTAATGGTATAGAAAATGGTTTTTTAATATAGTCAACAGCTCCTAAGGAAAGCCCCTCTAATTCACTTGAACTATCATCTTGCGCTGTAAGAAAAATAACAGGTATATCCTTAACTTTATTGTCTGTCTTTAATTTACTTATTACACTAAAACCATTTAATCCTGGCATATCTATATCTAATAAAATAAGATCTGGCAAATCTCTCATTCTTTCTAGTAACTTAAGTGCTTGTTCTCCTGATGTAGCTGGCAATATAGCATAATTGCTTTCTAAAGCTCCCTTAGCTATAGATAAATTTGTAATATTATCATCAATAATCATTATTTTATACATAAAATTCTATCCTCTCTATACTTTATTGAAATATATATATTATCCTTTGTATATAATCATCAAAAAAACTTCAAAACAATTACATAAATATTAAATAAACTATAATCGTGCAATTTCGCTTGATTAAAATGTTAGAATTCACTTATTATAATACCGAAAAAATTGATAATTTAAAAGATTTTTTTAATAGAATTAAAAGAATTTTAGATAAAGTTATTTTAGATATTCAAAAATATTTGTCTAATCTACCAATTTTTAAATATTATGATACTAGAATAATTGATAGCATTCCTATATCCGTATGCAAAATTAATGACTTGTTATTTTTTTGAGTATACCGTATATTACAATATAATATATATTTTATTTAATCATCTTAATTTAACTACATTCTATAAATAATTTAATAATTAAGGAGGGAATCTTTATGGAATATAAAATAGATTTACATACTCATTCTTTTATATCTGATGGAACCTTAAGCCCAAAGGATTTAATAAGACTTGCATCAGTTTTAAATATAAAAGCTATAGCGTTAACTGATCATGATAGCATAGAAGGCATTAATGAAGCTTCAGTTGAAGCTAAAAATCAAAATATAGATTTTCTTAATGGGATAGAGATTAGTGCTACTTACAAAGATGGGCGAATACTTCATATTTTAGGGCTTGGCATTGATATAGAAAATAAGGATTTCTTAACTACATATACTTTAATGAAAGAATCTAGAGAAAATAGTATAGTTAACATTCTTGGAAAGATAAAAGAAAAAGGAATCTTCATAGATATTAATGATCTTAAAGCAAATGCATTAAATAAATATCTAGATAGATATGATATTCATAGGTATTTTATGAGAAACAATATCTGCTCAAGTGCACAAGAAGTTTGGGACAAATATTTAGATCCAATTCCTTATGGTGAATATGAATTAATTAAAGCAGAAGATGCTATAGATATAATTCATAAAGCTCATGGATTTTCTTTTTTAGCCCATTATAATAAGAAAATTGGACTTGGTGGATTGACTAATGAAGAAATTGAAGAAAATATCAAATATTTAGTTGATTTAGGGCTGGATGGTATTGAAAGATACTATCCGACCTTTAAATCTGAAGATATTAAATTCCTAGACTATCTTATTAATAAATATAGCTTAAGGATTTCTGGTGGAACTGATTTTCACGGTGAAAATAGACCTGAAGCAAAACTTGGAACAGGTTGTGATAATATGCTTGTTCCTTATAGCGTGTATAAAGATATACACATTAGAAAAGAGTAGCTATGCACCTATGAAAGGAGCAGCTATGCTGCAATCAGGAACTTCTCTACAATACGGAACTCTTTTGCATATAAGAACTTTTGGTCGCATCTTTAAATTGTTATTTTCCTTCATGTACCTTAAGCATATTAAAATAAATAACAAGACAAGCATACTGGTCTATTATTTTTTAAATTGTGCCTTAAACATATTCAAAGAAATAAGGCACAATAAAGAAATAACAAGTCTGCCTGCTAGTATTTTTGACTTGCTATTTTCTTTTATGCACCTTAATTTAAACATTTGTTTTTCTGTACTCCTTAGGCGTAACTCCATATTTCTCTTTAAATATTTTATAAAAATAAGTAGGATTTTCATAACCTATCATTTGCATTATCTCTACTATGGTGAGATTTCCTACTTTTAATAACTCAATAGCTTTACTTAATTTCTTTTCTTGTAATAAATCTTTAAAAGTCATACTTGAATGCTTTTTTATTAATTTACTAAGTTTATAATCTGGTTGTTTTAACTTTTGGGCTAATTCAGAAAGAGTTGCCATCTTATAAGATTCATCAATATATTTAAAGCTTTGAATTATCAACAGCTTCTCATAGTTATCCACAGAATATATCTCTATATCCTGTGAATTCTTTACTAATTCCACAAGCAAAAGCCCCACTAATAATTTTATTGTAGCTTTACTCATTATTGATGGATCATATAATTCAATTATTATTTTTTCCACCAAATTTTGAATCTCTTTTCTTTCTGATACTTTAAAATACAAGTATTCTCCTTTGTTATAATCAGTATTATATAAAATAGTTAATAAAAATTTGCTTATAATATTTTCACTTTCTAAAAATGACATTATGTAATCAAAAAATTCTGGTTTAATTATAAAATTTATAATTATATCATTTTCATTTGATGCTTCTATCTCATGAGTTATATACTGATTCAAAAATATTAATTCACCTTTTTGCAAAGTAATCTTTTTATTATCTATCACTTGCGTAAGCGTCCCATTATATACATAGTTAAACTCAATATAATTATGATTATGGCTTGGAAAATTTATAAATCGTGTGTGTTTTCTAATATCTATTAATTCGCCCTTTGGTAATAATTTATTACTGTCTATAATAAACTTTCCATCATCTGTATATATACTCTTATTTACTGAATTTTCCCCACTCAAAATCTCTAATTCTTCTTCAGTTAAAGACAATAATTTATCATGGATTTCTTTTATCATAAGATAATCCTCCTTGCCTAAGGTATGTTTAAAAAATAACAATTCAGTTATGCTATTATATTTTATGTCATACTTCGCATCTTTTACTTTTCATTTCACATCCCTAATTAAACTTATCACATAAGTAATAACATCTATCCGATAGCTAGGCATCCGTAACACTCCCACTTCTTCAAGTGGGAGATAACGGTTGCACGCTCCTGGATAAGTTCAACTAAGATTCAAGTGGGGATCAAAACCCCACTTGAATCAAGTTTCACTTTATATTATACAACTTACATATAAGAAAGTTAATCTATTGGCGGTAATAATATATTTATGTATAGCCACTCTGAAACTAATATTTCTTCTATTAACCAATACATTTATATAACGCTAAATAAATAAAAAAGATACAACCATATTCTTACTCGACTACATGTTGCATCCTTTATATAATTAGGCAAAATCAAAAAATAACAAGTCCATCTGTCAGCATTTTGGACTTGTTATTTTCTTTCATGTGCCTTAACAAAATTTAATAAATATATTCCCAATTAAGTTTTCTTCTTACTAATTAGTTATACACTCATTCATAAATTTAAGACCTTCTTTTATATTTCTATGCTTTAGTAACTTTACATCAGATTTAAATACATTGTAAATTATTTGAACACAATACCCTATTCCAAATGCAGTAACTAATGTTCCAATTCCAACAAATCCCCCTAAGGTCCAGCCAATGATTAAAGCTCCCATTTCTATACAAAATCTTATTATACTTATTGGTTTACCTGTAATCTTAACCAATGCCATCATAAGTCCATCTCTAGGACCACATCCCATTTCACACCCTATATATAAATAACTACCTATAGCTGAAGCAAATAGACTACCTATCAGCATAAATATTCCTGTGAATGTATTAGTACAAACCGGAATAATTTTAATATACAATATGATATCTATGAAACATCCTATTCCTATCATATTAGCTATAGTTCCTAATCCAACCTTAAGACCAAGTACGCTAGTAATTGCCACTATAAGTATTCCAACTATAATACTAGCTTGTCCCATAGTTAAGCCAGTTACATTCATTAATCCTTGATGAAATACATCCCATGGACTGAGTCCAAGTCTTGAATTAAGAGCCATTACAGTTCCACATGCACATAAAAAAAATCCTAATGTTATTCTAATTATAAGTCCTAATATTTTTTCCATAACTCTCCTTTACTTTTACAAATTATCAATTAACGTTTCAGTTAATAGTTAGTTTATCGCAATCTGCTCGATAATTCAATTTGCATTTAAGTTTAAAAGTATTACATAAAGCGTATACATATGGTGTTCTATCAAGATAATAACCATTTATGGATTTTTTCAAAAACTTTCTCGGTATGTTAATACACTATCAATTCATTAATCTTGTTCAAAACATCTGCCTTCATTTTTTGTTGCATTACTTCTAATCTTATCTAATACATCCATTACACGAATTGACTCATTTAAAGATAAATACTCACTTTCTAGCTTTAATCCTTTTAAACAATCATGTACTTCTTTGATTTCTGCATACATATCATCAAATTTTAATTCTTTTTCAATTTCATAAGACTCCCCATTATTTAAATTTACAATCACCTTATTAGGTCTATTATATATTGGAATTTCCATAGAACCTTTTGTTCCCTTAATAATAGCAGTTCTCTCCTTATTTCTATCAATGGCGCCTTCAATTGTACCTATCACACCATTTTCAAAAGTTAATATTGCTTTAAAATAAGAATCCACTCCTGCTTCATTAATTTTCATATCTGATTCAACATGCTCAACTTCCGAATCAATCATATCCATAACAAATGATAAAGGATAAACTCCAACATCTAATAAAGCTCCACCTTGTTTTTTATCTAATAAATACGAGCCCTTTTTAATATCTGTTACATGATTACAGAAATTAGCCTCAATAGATATAATTTCTCCAATCTCCTTCTTTTTTATTATATCTTTAATAGTATGAATTAATGGAATAAACCTAGTTTTCATTGCTTCCATAAAAAATGTATTATTTACTAAAGCTTCTTCTTTTATTTCTTTCATTTCTTCTGAATTTAAGCCGACAGGTTTTTCACATAATACTGCTTTCTTATGTCTTAAAGCTTCAATAGACCAATATTTATGAAATCCATGAGGTAGTGCAATATAAACAGCATCTATTTCCTCATCCTTTAATAAATAATCATAATCTTCATAAACCTTCTCACATTTATATTGTTCATAAAATTCATCGCGTTTTTCTTTTGTTTTGGATGCAATAGCATATAGCTTTCCTTCATTTGAGCAAGATAAACTCTTGGCAAAGCGCATAGCTATATTTCCGAGCCCAATAATTCCCCATTTAATCATTGTTCTTTTCCTCCTATTACATAAACAATTAATTTATCATTCACTTACATTAACTATAACATATTTCTTTATTATTAGTGGCATTTAAAATACATAGATTTATGAGCATAATTACATTAATGAAAAAATTTGAAAAGGAAGTCCCTTAAAATAACTGTAACTTAGTATTTTTTAAGACTCCCTTTTTCATATTTTTTATTTATTAACTATTAACTATTAACGCTAATATTTTATCATTAACACGGTTTAATATAATTTGTCTTTATTTAAGCATATTAAAATAAATAACAAGCCACTATGCTTGTCTATTTTGTGTACTATGCCTTATTTTTATTTTTCTAGTTCATTTGTCCTTTCCAAAGCCTTTTTTACACTAGACATTACAATCCCATGGAAGCCTGATTCACTTAATACATGCAATCCATTAATTCCAATACCAGCTGGTGAAGTCATTCTATCAGTGATTTCATATGGATGTTTTCCTGTTTTTTGGAGAGTTAGTGCAGATGCAATTAGATTTTCTAAAGCAATTGCTACTGAATCTTTACGAGAAAGCCCAGATTGTACTCCTGAATCCACTAATGCTGCAATAAAATACATAATATATGCAGGTCCTCCACAGCTATATGCAGTAAAACCATTAATTAAACTTTCGTCAAGAAACATTGTTTTTCCTAATCCACTTAGAAGTATTTCAACCGTTTCTTTATCACTATCTTCAATTTTTCTATTTGTACTTACGGCACTATAACCATGTTTTACCTCAATCATAGTATTTGGCATAACACGAACAAATTTGTGCTGACTTCCAAATATGTTTTCTAACTTTTCTATTTTAACTCCAGCACATATAGAAATAATAATTGTAGATTCTGACAAATTATTTTTTATATCTTGTACAGCTTCCACGATATTTTGAGGAAGTACTGCAATTAAAACAATATCTGCACCTTCTACAGAAGATAAAATATCTTCTGCATCTTTAATTCCATATGTGTCTTTAAGATATTTTCTTCTCTCACTTAATATATCAAAAACTGTAATATTTTTAGGATCAAAGATTTCATTAGATACAATTCCACCAATGATACCCTCTGCCATATTTCCTCCACCAATAAATGTGATTTTTTTATTTAACATATATAATTCCTCCTATTTTTATTTATATTTTTACTTTTATTTATACTGTCCGTTTAGTACAGATAGATACTCTTTTCCAAACAGTTCTACATACTTTTTTAATACTTTATCAATAATTGACTTTCCTTCTTCTCCAAGTTCATTTTTTAAAGTTTCACTCATTGAATATAAAAGATGCGCTGTGTGAAAATTAAAATCCCTAATACAGCTAATCCCTAATTCATCCTTCTTTTTAGCAAGTTTTATAATATCTTCTTCATTCATGGGATTTCCCCAATGAAATTCACAATTATCTGCTCCAAAACTTAAGTTACTAGTAGCTTTCACATGAAATTTTTCATTAAAACCATTGAAAACAGCTGAGTCTATATTAACACAGTAGTACTTTCCATACTCTAAAAGATTGTGTTTTTTCCATGATTCACACCATTCACATTTTGTAACATTGCTAATATACTCAGGTTCCATACTAACATTTCCAAACTCCATTTGCCCTTTTTCTGGAACCCATTCACCATAAGCCTGGCTATTTACAAAATTTAAAGCATCTCTATTAGCAATTGCTCTTTCCGCCATCCTTTTACCACGTTCATGTCCATAATTTTCAATACCAGTATAGATTATCTCCTTACCTTTTTCGTCCAAACCTTCTATAGTATATTTTGCAAAAAGTGCAAATAATGTTGCATGGTGCTCTATAGTGCAATAAATAGTATCTACCTCTTTCATTTTCATACTTCACATCCTTATTAATCATTTATCTACTTATTCATTAATCCTATATTGTGACTTATATTTATTGTAAAATTTAACGGTGATTTCTCTATTTTTATGTTTAATTTGTATATAAAAAAACTTTATTTGCATAAATTACGTGATTTCTGTGTACTTTCTGACACAGCTTCCAATAATCTTTCTGTACTTTTTAATACTTCTTCTGCAACATTTGGCTTAATTGCTAATAAAATAATATCTGATCTTTCGCAAAGTTCTTTTATATTTGCTGAAATATTAACGTTCTTTGCCTTAGAATATTCTATTACATTTGGACTTATATCATATACATTTATATTTTTTGAATTTATTACACCACTAGAAATAATGCCATCTAAAATAGCTCTTCCCATATTTCCACAACCAATAAAACCTATTTTTTTCTCTATCATACACATCTTCTCCTAAATACACTATATATTAAAACCATTTTTCAATACCATCCATAATTTATTTATCTACTCCTTATCCATACTTTATTAAGGCACTAGAAAGAAAATAACAAAGAAAAACTGCATTCTGCTATCACTTAAATTAATGTAAATTATCAGCAAGGAATACAGTATAAATAATAATTTTAAATAGTATATGTAAACTCCGGTAATATTCTCTTCAAAAATTGTTTTGTTCTTTCTTCTTTTGGTCTTCTAAATATTTGATTTGGATCTCCCTCTTCCACTACAACTCCACCATCCATAAAAATAACTCTATTAGCCACGTCTTGAGCAAAAGACATCTCATGGGTAACAACTAACATTGTTGTCCCTTCTTTGGCAATGTTTTTCATTACTGTTAAGACTTCACCAACTAATTCTGGATCTAATGCAGAAGTTGGCTCATCAAACAAAATAATATCTGGATTTAAAGCTACTGCCCTTGCAATACCAACTCTTTGTTGTTGTCCTCCAGATAATTGATTTGGGTAAAAATCATATTTTTCTGACAACCCTACTTTATCTAATGCTTTTTTACCAATTTCATCTGCTTCTGATTTGGGAATTTTTCTTCCAGTAATAAGCCCTAGTGTTACATTTTCTAATGCTGTTTTATTATTGAAAAGATTATAATTTTGGAAGACAAATGCTACTTTTTGTCTAATTTCATGAATTTGTTTTTTAGATACAGTTTTTAAATTTACGTCAATCTCTCCAAAACTAGCATGACCTTCATCTGGCTTTTCAAGAAAATTGATACATCTAAGCAATGTTGTCTTTCCAGAACCACTTGGACCAAGAATTACTACAACATCACCCTTATCTATTTTTAAATCTACACCCTTTAATACCTCATTTTTACCATATGCTTTATGTATATTTTTTATTTCTAACATTTTATCCGCCCCCTACTTCAGTCTTTAGGCACTTACACCTTTATAAGTTCTTAAACGATTCTCATATAACTTAAATCCATATTCTACTATGATGCATATAATTAAATATACAAGAAATATATCAATGTAAGCTTCAACATAGTTATATCCTACGTTAGCAGCTACTTTTGCTCTTAACGTAATTTCTTTTAATGACATTGCATAACATAGAGATGTTCCTTTAATAAGATTAGTTGTTGCTGTACAAATATTTGGTAGTGCTACAACCAATGCTTGCGGAATAATAATTTTTGTATATGCTTGTACGTTTGTTAATCCAACTGACTGAGCTGCCTCTAATTGCCCTTTATTTACTGTTCCTAGTGCTGAACGAAACACTTCTGCAAGAATAGCTATAGTATTTAAGGAGAAGACAATGAATGCATACCAAATTGGATTTACATCATAAATATTAATTTTGATGTTTAATTTAGTAAATATCGTTGCTAATAATAGTGGAACACTATTATATATAATGAAAATTTGAACAATCATTGGTGTTCCTCTTACGAATGAAACATATACTTGCGCAAACCTATTTAAAAATTTAACTTCATTTATTCTTACTAATGCAAGTAAAAATCCTAATGGTATTGCAATTAATAATGAAACAAAAGTAATTAAAATTGCTGTAGGCGCTCCTGATAATGCTACAAAAAACGTATCAACTAAAAATTTGTAATTTAACATTCTGTCACCTCCCCTTAAGTTACTTTTATAGTTTGTTTACCTTTACTAAATACTTTTTCAAATTTTAGGAAAAGTTGTTCTATAACAATAGAAATTACCCAGTAAATAATAGATAATGCAATATAAATTTCTAGTGCATGAGCGTTTATATTACCTGAAATAATAAGACTTGCTTTTCCCATAACATCAATTAAACCAATTGTATATCCTAAAGCTCCTTCTTTAATTAATGCAAGAAGAGAATTACCTATGTTAGGAAGTGCAACTACAAAAGCTTGCGGTAAAATAATTGTTATATAGGCTTGTACATCACTTAATCCTACACTTATTGCTGCTTCAAATTGTCCTTTATCCACAGATTCATAAGCTGTTTTAATAACGTCACACATAGCTGCTGCAAACATAAGAGAAAAAGCAATAACAATAAATACTACTTTATCAACATCATCTAAATCAATCCCAAAATTTTTTGCTATTGCTGGAATACCATAATAAACTAAGAAGAGTAGAACTATGGAAGGAGTACATCTCAATGCAGTAGTATAAAGATCTGCAAATTTTTTAGCTATCTTACCTTGTCTTATTTTTGCCACCGCTAAGATAAAACCTAACAGAGTTCCAAATAATACAGATAAACCTACAACCATAAATGTTACTTTTAAATATGGCAACAATTTAGGTATTGAGTCCGTTATGTATACCGAATTAAAATACTTATCCATAGTCTGCACCATCTCCATTCTTCTTAATAGATATTTTAAAGTATGCTTTATCTATTTACTTTATCTAATACTTCAAATAAGTCTCTTCCATAGAATTTTTTGCTAAGTTCATTTGTTTTCTTTTCTTCTTTAAGTTTTTTGATTGCTCCATCATAAGCATCTGCAAATTCTTGTTGCTTCTTATTAAATAATGGCCAAGTTTTAATTACTGCAAACTCATTATAAACAACATCATTTACTAAATTGTGATATGCACCATTATCTGCTTTTACTTGTTGATCAAATTGACCTTCAAGTATTACACCACCCTTTACACGTCCTTCATTTACCCATTGAATTACATCAACTGTAAATGCATCACCAGCTTCTAATTTAACTTGGTTATTGGGATTTGCCTTATTATACTCATCAATAACTGTATATTGTGCATTATTAGCAGCAATTGGTGCTAATGTAAATCCAGCTGAAGCAAAATCTGATAGAGTTTTAATTTTTTCATTTTCCTTTTTTAAAGCAAGGCCTGTACTACTTAACCCAAGGAATTCTTTAGGAAATATAAATTTTTCAGTTCTCTCCTTTGTCCAGAAAGCATTTTTAATACCTACATCATATTTCCCTTGTTCAACACCTATTAGTAAGTCATCACTTGTAGTTGGAATATATTCAAATTCATATTGTGGAAGTAATTCATCAACTTGTTTCATAACTTCTACATCATATCCTGTTGCATTTCCATTTTCATCTATATAAGAAATTGGTTTTAAGCTTTGATCATATGCTACTTTTACTTTTGTAACTTTTGCATCACTTTTGGCTGGTGCTGAATCAGCTATTTTCTTTGCCCCACATCCTGTTAATAAAGTCGTAACCGCTAATCCTGCTACTAATAATTTTAGAAGTTTTTTGTTTTTCATTAATATTATCCCCTTTTTTTATAAATTTTTATTATTGCTTATCGCTTTTTATAATTTTCAAAACATATTTTACTTGTGTAAGCTTAACTAAAATGGTAACAATATATTTCACTATTATAGTTAATTTTTCTATAATACATTCGTATTATATTTAAGTTATGTATTAACATATTGCCACCACTTTTCCCCCTTTTCATTTAACCAAGTATTTTTATATGTTTTATTGGTTAACTTTTTTATAGTATAGTATTTCGATAGGAATTTGTCAACATCATTTTTCATTTTTTCGACATTTATTTTTTAGAAATTTTATATCTGTCTAGAAACTCTTCCTGCATCTATAACAAATTGACTTCTAGTAATATTTATAAAAAAAGATAAGCTATATATAGCTTATACATAACTTATCATCTATTCCATCTTAATTATTCATTTCTATAGTTAACTGTTAATACATCTTCAAATTTATCCATATATTTTTTATATTCATCAATAGTAAATTTAGGCTTAAAATTATCCTTAATCTTTTTCGCTTCTTTAGCCTTCTCTTTTAATAATCTATAAGCTGTTAATGCCATAATTTTAGCAGTAATAATGTAGGCAATTTCCTCGTCTACTACTTTGAAATATTCTGAATGTAATCCACCTTCAACTCCACCAGTTGCAAATTTTAGTACTGGCATAATGTGTGTTAAATCTCCAACATCACTAGACCCAGCTATATGACTATTAGGTTCAATTTCTTTCACTTTACCATTTGGTAATATACTATTAGCTATATCTAAAATATCCTTTGATGGTTTTAAAGGTATTACAGGTAGATATCCTGGTACTGTAATTATTTCAATTTCTGATCCAATAGCTAGTGCTCCTGATTTGAATGCTCTATTTACCTTTTTACTAGCATCTTTAATTGCCTCTACATTTTTTGCCCTAACTAAACTTTCAATTATAACTTCATCTGGAATTACATTTACTAATCCACCACCCTTAGTTATTATAGAATGAACCCTAACTGAATCCTCATCTTTAAAAGTCTCTCTCTGATAAGCTATTGCATTTAGTCCTAACGAACTTGCATTTACTGCATTAATACCTAAATGTGGAGTCCCTGCTGCATGAGAAGCTCTTCCTTTATATTTAGTAACTTTTGATACAAATCCATTACTTGTACTATCACCCACAACTATATCTGCCCCATTAGGATCAGAATGATGTACTACCGAAATATCCACATCATTAAATGCGCCTACTCTTATAAGTTCACTCTTTCCTCCACCATATTTAATCAAATTCTTTTCTTTTAATGAAAGTTTGAATTCTATTTCTCCATATTCCTCAGCAGGTACTGCAAAAAATACTACATTCCCATCTAAAGAATTTTTTATTTCTTCATTTGATAAAGCAAGTGCTGCTCCTATAATTCCAGCTAACTGATTATGATGACCACATGCATGACAAGCTCCTGTTTCTTTATCAGCCCATGGATTATCAGGAGATACAACAGCATCTAATTCTCCAATTAATGCTACATGTATATCCTCAGAATTTTTCTTCTTCAAATACCCCTTTATTCCTGTAATTGCAAGATTAGTTTCAACCTCTTCACTATTTTCTCTTAAAATTTCTAGCACCTTTTCTGATGTTTTTTTCTCTTTGTACCCAAGTTCTGGATGTTTATATATATCTGTTGCAAAAGCAATAATTTTTTCTCTATTTTTATCAATAATTTCTATTATCTTCTTTTCAATTTTATCCATTACTCTTCCTCCTGTACTTTAATAATTTAACAATTGGCAATTGTCAATTATATTTCTACGTAACCATCTTTTTCACTAGATTTTTTTCTTTATTATAACTTGACAAGTGTTATCGCCATTTGCAATTGTATTACCTAGTTCAAAAGTAAACTTATCAAACTTACTTATTAATCCTCTATCTCCCTCCATAGCTATATCACATAATTTTGAAATTTTAACTTCATCATCAGTTAACTTTTCCCATGCTGCTACAAGTGGGCAATAATGAAATTCTACACTTAATTCTTCATCCGTAGTCTTAACATCCATTTCAAATATCTTTTGTAATTGCTCTGTTGCAAAAGCAGCTGCAAATTCCTTGATATCATCGGTTTTAGGGAATTTATTTTCTCCATGGAAGCAACCACATTTATGTATTGCATCTCTAGCAAACTGTACATCCAACCCCCTTTTTTCAGCCTCATCAATTAAAAAATAAAACCAAGTTGCTCTGTGTCCATAAGCTTGCCTCAAATCTTCTGTATGTTTATCACTAATATTAGATACATTTTTAATCATAATTTCTTTCTCCTTGCCATTTTTATTTACTTACACATTTCATCATTACCTACTAATCCTACATTTTTCGTAACATTGTTTATATCATACCTTTTCTATCCATTTTGTAGATTTATTGAAAGAATCATAAAGTTATGCACTTAATATTCATATGTTTTATAATTGTAAAAGCCTTAAAAATAAACAAATTCATTTACCCTTAAGGTTTTTACTAAGTTTTCATATTTATCTATGTTTATTCTAATTCTTTAACATTATATAAAATCTATACTTCACCCAATATCTTTTACTACCATAATTTAGATGTTAAATCCTAATAATACGATTTCCTAACCTTGATATTATTTTAATTAAATAAAATTCATATTTTTAAGTTCTTCTAAATGATCTTTCTGGTACATTGCCATTCCAGTTTTCATCTTGCGAAAACCAAGATTTTCATACAAGCCAACAGTATTCGGATGTGTATAAAGAATAATATTACACTGTTTTACTTGCATAATAAGCTGATTTATTATCTCTTTACCTAATCCTTTTCCATGATATTTTTCATCAAGGGCAATATTATATAGTGCAGCTTGGCATATACCATCTGAAATAGCTCGTCCAAAGCCAACTACTTGCTCTTTATCAAAAATAAATACAACTGCATAACTTTGCTCAAATACTTTTTGCTGAGTTTCAGCATCAAACTCACTCAATCCAAAATGTGCTAACAAATCTGCAACTCTGGTCCAATTAATATTTTCTGTAGTTTTCTGTACTCGATAAGTCATTTTTATACTCTCCATCATTTTACTTTTCTATAGCTTAAAAAAATCTATCTCTGCCATGTGGTTTATTCCATACAGATAAATCAGGCCCCTTTGGCAATAAGCTGTGTTCATTTCCAAATAAAGCTTT
>Ga0302173_10000612_pt1 | contig 19063 bp, 16 predicted proteins | sample I_Fen_N3_1_FD_198785 | JGI IMG/M metagenome (GOLD analysis project Ga0302173, IMG submission 198785) | Peat permafrost microbial communities from Stordalen Mire near Abisko, Sweden - I_Fen_N3_1 | ecosystem: Environmental > Terrestrial > Soil > Wetlands > Permafrost | place: Sweden: Abisko... | reverse complement strand
CTGGGCTACTCCGCTTATTTTGCCAATCATTTCCCTGGCTCTGTCTCTTTTTTCTTCCTTGTAAAGCATTACCACAAAACTTTCATACTTATTCCTTTGCATTAAAAAAAGAAAAATAAATACCAGAACCAGGAACAGGCTCCCTATAAAGTTAATGGTACCTCTTACCATGTTTGAAAGAAAACTTCCAGCATTATTAAATGCATCTGAAGCATGAACTCTCAGCTGGTTAGTACTAACCCCCAGGCTTTCATTAATCCATGTCTGTATATCAAGCTTTATTTCCTCGTACCGTAACATTATCAGTGGTAATTCTTTTCCTATATTTCCGATTTGTGCAGAAAGAAGCAAGATTACTCCTGTAAATAAGACTACAATGATCAGAACTGAGATTAAAGACGAAATAACTCTTGAAACCCCGTGACTTTCAAGTTTGTTTGAGAGAGGCGTCATCAGCATTGCCAGTAAACCGGAAAAGCAGATCAGAATGAAAAACTGTCTCCCAAAATATAATACTATGCTTGATAATATTGTAAAGAGCAATACCCTGTTAATTCGAGCCAGACCGGGATGTGGTAACATAAATTAAATCAAATAATACAAGTTGGTATGCATAGTTGAAACCAAATATTTCAATCTACTAAACAACAAGCTGCCATAAATAGTTTAAAAACGTGTTGATATTAGTTAAACATCCGGAGTTTTGAGTTCAGCGGTTCTCGTTATTGAATTTTCCATTTGGTCTCTTTTGAAATATACTTTTTGCTTATTATACGCTTATTTATTAAAATAAACAGTCTTAACATTTGCAAACTCCCTTATACCCTGAATAGCCAGTTCCCTTCCGTAACCAGACCGCTTTGTTCCTCCAAAGGGCAACCTTGGGTCGGATTTTACCAAGGCATTGATAAATACCGCTCCATCAGCAAATTCATGGACCAGCTCAGCTGCTTTTTTCAGGTCACTGGTAAAAAGAGAGACTCCCAGCCCAAATTCAGTAGCATTTGACAGGGCAATTGCCTCCTGTGTGCTCTCGGCAATAGTAAAAGGAGCAACAGGTCCGAAGACTTCTTCGTCAAAGAGAGGCATCCCCGGTGAGACATGAGTCAGCATGGACGGCTGGAAAAATGCTTTATCGCGGGTGCCTCCTATAATTAATTCAGCTCCCATCTCGACCGATTTTCTCAGCTGTTCCTCAACTTTCTCAGCCTGTTTAATACTTGCAAGAGGTCCCATATCTGTCTCATCCTTTGAGGGATCTCCGGTTTTTATTTTTTTCATTTCCTCAAGAAACAGTGCAAGAAATTTATCACTCACTTTCTCGTGAACAATGAATCTTTTCGCAGCAATACAGCTCTGTCCTGCATTCTGAAAGCGTGCCGTTATCCCAATCTGAACTGCCTTTTTAATATCAGCATCCTCGAGCACGACAAAAGCATTGCTTCCTCCCAGTTCAAGCAGGGATTTCTTAATTTCCATCCCGGCAGAGGCGGCTACTTTCCGTCCCGCCTCTTCACTACCTGTAAGTGAGACAGCCTTGACAGATTCATGCTTAATGACATTCCCCACCCTGTCTGATCCAATGACAAGGTTTCTGAATACAGGAGCAGGAAAACCTGCATTTTCGAAGGTTTTTTCAATATTCTCTGCGCAAATCTGAACATTGGAAGCATGTTTAAGAAGGACAGTATTCCCTGCCATAAGAGTCGGGACACAAAACCGGAATACCTGCCATAAAGGAAAGTTCCAGGGCATTATTCCGAGTATACTCCCCAGCGGTTCATAATATATACAGCTTTTATGAGCATCGGTACCGATGTTTTCGAAAGCAAGGAACTGCTTCGCAAATTTTGCATAATATTCACAAACCCATATGCATTTTTCCACTTCTGCCCTGGATTCTTTTATGGGTTTTCCCATCTCAGCGGTTACTGATCCGGCAAACTCATTTGTGTTTTTCCGAAGTAATCCGGCTACTTTTAACATGAGAGAGCCACGAACTTCCAGACTCGTTTTTTTCCAATCTTCAAATGACCCGGCTGATTGAATGAGTATGTTATTCACCTTCTCATCTGAGTACTCCTCAAATTCCTTGACCGTTTTGTTCGTGAATGGATTGACGCTTCTCAGAATCATATTCTTTCATTTATTAATGAACTAATAAAATACTAAAACACAAAAAAGTTTCAAAAGTTTTTACCCTGCATGAGGTATCAGATCTGCGGTCCAGCTGAAGCGGGATCTCCTTGTTGCTTGAATAAGAGCGGGGTACTGTTCACTTCTTCGTACAACTCTCTCTAATTTTTCAAGCACCTCACACTGGATCCACATTGCATCGAAAGAACATTCCGTTCAACACCTGAGACATCGGATTCAAGAGAACGGCTCCAATAGAAATCGTATTGTAAATGTTTGGTTGATGACCACCATTGACCAAGCTGTCCCACATCGCTGAATGTGCCAAGCGGCAGACGGACTCCTCCGGGCACTCCTGAAAAATTGCTTGTATTGAAACCATTTACCTGATTTGTCCAACCGGTAATGGATTTCATTTGCGAACCCTGATCTGTTCCTCTAATGTTTTCAGATCCAACCTGGTTTTCCGGCATCCCGAGATATATTTCAAGAGTATTCCATTCTTCATCTGTAGGCATATGCCAGCCGACAGGACACAATTTATCAGTTGTCACAACACCGCCGTTGTAAAGAATTCCATATTTGCTGTTGTACGTTGTTGAGTCATTATTATACCAACATAATCTTGGGCTCATTGGAACATCACCCCAATTATTGTTATCAGTAATAAGCTGGATAGGAGTTCCGTCATTAAGTTTTGTTGTCTTCAGGTTTTCAGCCATCCAGACCTGTGTTCCTATCCTGGTGGTTTTATATATGTTACCGTCTATATCACTAACAGATCCGAAGCTTGCACTAAGTCCTGTTGTAAACATAACTTCAGTTCCATAAGATGTTCCATAACTGTTTGTTGCGAAGGCTTTGGTATAATATTGTGTCGTCTGCCCCAACCCTTCCAGAAGTGATGAAAATTGCCCCAAACCCATGCCATTAGTTATCTTCATACCTGTATTTTCAGGTTCCGGAAGTGTTCCCCAGAAAGCACCTCTTTCAGTTACAGGTGATGGTCCCTCATATAATACATTCCCTCCCACAGGAGCCGAGTTATTTAAATGAACCGGGACAGGTGTTGTCGTAACATATGGCAGGTTTGTATCCGGAATGACCGTAAAGCTTCCTACTCCTGAAGAACAACCCCTCTTGCATTCGTTAATGGCACTGAAAGACCAGTAATATGTTTTACCTTTCTCCAGGTTATTCAGGGTATAGCTGTTTATTGTCTGTTGAGAAATTATTTTCAGATTTTCCTTATCCGTTCCGAAGGATATATCATAATTTGGATTCGCAGTTGTAGCTGTCCATTTTAATGTAAGTGAGGTAGATTTAATGATTGCACCAGCTGCGGGATAATCCATTATACAATATATTATCGCGGTCGACATATGAAATGCACAGGGATCATACTCAGGTTTATTCTGGTCCTTATGGCATCTGACAGATGAAACGAGTAGTATTATCAAAAGAAATAGCTTAACTGAATATGACTTTAATTTTGCCATCGTAGTATCTGAGTATTGGTTAATACTCCTCTGTAACAGATGTCGGTTAGTAAAATTATACCAAAATTACCTTAAAGTCAATTCTTTTAACCGCAAATCACCCCATTCCACATACCCAGCACCTAATTCCTCCTTTGCAAATACGGAATTATCACATCATTCTTAAAATCGCCCGTGCCATCATAGGTTATTGTTACAACAGGAATGCCTGTTATATTTTTGATCTCTCCAGTCATCGCCTCCGTGACTAATGATGGACAACAAAACCTGGAAAAGGGTCAATAGTAATTCAAGTATATCAAAATCCTTATGTGAACTTTCTTAGCGTACATTTTGACTGAGGTTTTCATTTCTGGTACCCTTTTCTTTGGTTCATTTCTTTTGTGCAAGCAAAAGAACCGAATCCCGATTTATCGGGATGAACTCGGCGAAGCCAAATGAACTATCAAATAAAAAAATTTACCTTTTTTCAAATAATGTCCAAACATTACCAGGCATATCCCTCAGAAAATCTTTTTGAACATTATATTCCGGATGAGCGTCGAGGAATTTTTTTGCAATGAATGATTCTCCGCAGGGATGTCCCATTATTGCCCAAAACTGCATTTTGGATGCCAGATTGCTGTCGGTTGCCTTAGCCTGTACTGCACCTGCTGCAAAATAAGCTGCATCCCAGCTTACTCCAGGAATACCAGCCTCATCTTCATCCAGATGACCGCATAGTGAGAAGCGACCGGCATTTACTTTATTTCGCCGGGTATCAAAATGATCACCCATAAACGATTTTGCTGACTCAATATCTATTTTCCCCTTATTATCCTTCATCAGTACCTCCCATCTCTGACGGCGCATATTCGATGATTGATCAGGTGAGGTGGGATCAAACGATGTCTCTTCTTTCTGGATCTTCTCATTTACAGGGAAATTAGCACCCGTAAAATATCCGTCGGTTGTCCGTTCCAGAAAATGATTTTTCAGCCCAAGCTCAAGCCGGGCGATTTCCCCGGTTTTATTATCTCCCAATATCCAGGCATTTGCATAGCCTCCATTGTTTCTTTCAACCAATAATGCAACACACTGATCAATTGATGATGAATATTGAATTGACTGTCTTGCCCTTACGAATTCAGCCACCTGTGTGGTATCGAAGCCCTTAAAACCCGAAATCGTGGTTTCGGTCAAAATAACTCCGGCACTGTTTATATTGAAATCATCACCGCTGTGAATCAAGCCGGGAAGAGCATCCATGATTATCCTGTTTCCTTTCTCAGGGACAATATCCATGATGATATTCCATCTTTCACCGATCAGATATTCGCTCCAGTTATTATGAGCTATTACAATTTTTCCATCTTTTGTCCAGGATCCTGTTGCGGCAAAGGCGCTGCAATGTTCAGGAGGAGAAGGTTTCGCCTGTTTATCAAGCCATGGTACATAATAATCGGGTATTTCGCAGATAGAATTCATTGCAACCACATCTTTAATATCGATTTTACCCTCTCCCAGTCTTGCATTCACTCCTGCTGAGATCCCTGTAAGTTCTTCCCTATATTCAACAGGGATGTTGTGCCACAATATCCTGTAGGATTCATTCCTGTAGAATTCCCAGTCCCGGTGGGTCATCTGCCTGTTTCTCACTTCCATTGCACCACGCAGATCGATAATCTCATTTGCCAGAAGATAGCCATGCTGAAAGCCAATGACGCCTGGTGTACCTTCAAGATGGATTTGTATCCAACCGTTTTTTTCGGTGCGGCTTGACTTTGCAAGAATCTGTTCCTGCGAGAGAGGTGTCTTCTTAGGGTAATGGCTTGTGCAGCTTACAAGAAAGCAGGAGATAAGAAGAGCAGAGAAAATTTTTTGTCTCATAATGAACTGATAAAGACTATTACTACTACAAATCAAAAGATTAATAAATTACCTGAATATAAGATAAAATTGACTTTCCGGATGCTAACAGGATCTGTATTCAGAACTACCTGTACTTGGTCCAAACCATCTATATCTGTACTTCGAGATAATATCATAAACCGGATCTCTGATAAAACCCGGAACTACGATGAAAACATAGAAAAAAGGCCATAAGCCATCAAGACATTTTAAAATATGCAGAACTGCATTCGATTTTGTAAAGATTTTTTCACCCTGAATTAATAAAACCGATCCTTTATTTACATCTTTTTTGTTATACCTGTTTAAATATTCTGTCGCCTTTTCCGATTCAAGAGGTATGAAGCAAAAAATTCTGCTGCTGTCATTTTTGGAAATAAATCTGACAACATTATTGCATAATTTACAGGTCCCGTCAAAAAGAATAATATATTTTCTTCCTTTTTCTTTATCTTCCGCAACCTGGTTAAGCATATAAAGTAATTTTTTTTTATCGGATCCGGATGCAAAGTTAGAAATTGTTAATCACAGTCGAGTAAAGTTAAGAACAAGCTTTGAGAAAATAAACAATTATTACTGATATCACTTCACCCCAAAATAAAACACCCCTGCAGATCGGTGATTTACAGTTGTTAATAGCATAGGTTATTCAAACCTCATGTTTCTGTTTCAATTTCTGAGCCAGGTTGCAATGTTATCAGACAGATACCGGAGTTGATGTTCGGGACAACGCCTATCGCGTATAATACATAAAACATTTCTTATCCTATTTCCCCAGCATATTTTTTAGGGCCGAAAAATCAAAGTTCTTCATAAGATCATTTATAACTTTTGCCGCGACAGGTTCTTTTTCATTACCGGTTATATTTACAACAAAGAACTGTGGAGATGATCGTGGAAGTTTGCTGTTGAAATACCCCGGATTTGGTTTGATAAGAACCTTGCCGAACGCGTCGTCATTTGTCGTAAAGAGAAAAGATAAATAATCATGAGTATCCTGTTTTACAATCGCAGGATGATCTGATTCACCAGACGGCATTTTCATCAGCGTTTCAATCTTAGCCAATGCATTCTTAAAATCCTGTTCTGTCCGGGCTTTTAAGTTTTCTCTTGAGTCTCCGATTGCTTTCGGCATTGCCAGAATCAACATATTTTTCTGTTTTTCGAGGAATTCTTTTTTAGTCACATATGTAAAAGGAAGTTTATTATCGCGGGTAATCAGCCACGTCCTGCTTTTACCTGTTATCCCCATACCAAGTCCCGCATCCTCTTCAAAAAAGAAATTCCCGTCCATTTCCACAGGCATCTTTTTTATGCTGTAAAATCCCTCGCCGGGCAGATTATTTTCATCTGGTTTCTCATAAATTTTAGGATCAAATCTGTTTGCGGAAATAGTTAAACTTGTTGATGTTTCAGAATCTGTTTTAATGACATTACCTTCGCAGAAATAGTGCAAAAAGTAGATGTTATAGTTGTAAAGATTAACAGGTACGTCAGCATACGGTCTGTCGTAAGAGCCATTAAAATCAGCAACAACTCCCATTGGTGTGTATTTTGATTTTACCACCCAGTGTATTGCCGCCACAACTTTTTTCTCTCTGTCAAGGTCGGCTAACGGAATGCCCGATACTGAGCCTTTCATTCCCTCTTTCCATATCCCAGGTCGCTGTAAAATTGAAGCTTCTGTACAATCCTGGGCTGATATTTTCAACGATACAAAAAGCAGACATGAAATTATTATGTATTTCATAAGGTCATTTTTTAAGGGCTTAATAGTTAAATGAGATTTTTATAACAAAAGGGATTTCTGCACTTCTGTCAATGTATTGATAACAATGGGATGTTATTAATGTTTAACCCTATGATATTTGGTATGTGGTTTGCAGTACCGGAGAGTCGACCTACCCCATTGGGCAATTTTAGCGAAGGTGACAGATTGCAGCTGTGGCAAAAAAACATCGAATACATTCTTCTCAGCCGTTCCTCTTATGCGTTTCGCTTTTAATAAAATGCCAGCCAACGTATAAATTAAGAACATTGTTTTTAACATTTATACTTGGAATAAATGAAGGAACAGTACCCGGAGCAGATGTTTGAAGGTTTTTATACATGTTTCCCAGGCTCAGGTTATATCTGCCGCCAAATAGCAAACCTTTAAAAGGGTGAATTTCGATGCCGCCCGCCAGACCATAGTCGAATCTGTTGTAATAATTTTCCAGCTTGTCATAGCTGCCTGAACCGGCATGGCTCTCCGTAGCTGTGGCATTCAACAGATAAGCTACCTGAAAACCTATCTGGATCTGAACGAACCGGGTAATGTTGATAGTAGACAACTGTGGTAAAAGGAGATAATCAAGGTTGACATTCCCGGTATTTGTATTAGTATCAAAACTATAACCTTGCCGCGAAAAATCTATTTCTGATTGAAAGCCAAAGAGACCTCTTGGCTTGGGAGCCATAAACAAGCCGAAAGCATAGCCGGTATTGCTAGTGTTATTAATAGAAGAAACTTTGGTAATGTTTGCAAAGTTAATACCTCCTTTCAGTCCAACCTGAGCCCTGAGGGTTAAAGGGAACAATACCAGAATTAATATAATTAACTTTTTCATATCCTTAAGGTTAACTTAATTGACTTTAAACATAAATCAGATGAAATATGTTCAGGAAATGATATTAAAAATCAGAAGATTTCTGTGAAATCAGGATTTGTTCCGTATGCAGGAGTCGCCCTCCTGCCTCCCAAATGGGGGTTCGTTCGGACCAAATCTTTGTTACCTAATCTTGAATTTTCTGCAACGGAGTTATTTCCTGAAGATTTGAATCGTCAGTTTTTCATTATCCTTCCTTGAAGCTAAAAGGATAATCCTCCCTGATTCAGAATATTTCCAGTTTTCAGCCGGACTGCCATTAACCATAACCTTAGATGGTTTTCCTGGAACATTGAGTTCAAGATGATAAGTCTTGTTTTTAATAATTCCGGAATAGCTTCCCATACAGGGGGAAATAATGAAATCAGTCTCCCTGTCATTATTGTCACATTCAAAAAGTGTTTTGGCTATATCACCTTTTTCATAATCAAAAGTTTTACCACCATCTTCCCACAACGTGTATGAGCTATGTCCTTCAGGATAAACTTTTAAAAGAAGAGTATCCTGAGGAAATTCGCCTATGTAATTCATTGTTTTCTGAAGGGGCATAATTGCCCCGTTTTTTATAAACAGAAGGCCTCCCCTGTTTCCCGGCACATTGCAATGTGCTGTTTTGCCTCCGTTCCTTTTTTCACCGGTCCAGTAATTTATCCACGTACCTTTTGGCAGGTATATTGAATCGCTGAATACTCCGACAAGAAGACTCTCGCCAAACATATACTGGTAAATCATATTATCTGCATTTCTGTCATCAGGGAAAACGAGCGGCATTGCCCTGAGGATTGGCATTCCGGTCTGACTTCCTTCCAGCGCTGCCGAATAGATATACGGTATCAGGCTATGTCTTAACTGATCATAGAAGCGGAAGGTTTCTTTTTCAACAGGAGACAGGTACCATGGGTGATGAAGTGCATACCAGCTGTTTACCTGAACCCATGGAAGGAAGAAACCCATATGAATACCTGCCCGAGTATCGTTTACTTCCATCACGTCAGCGGAGGTATTTACAAAACCGCTTAAGCCCAGATTCAGCTGATCAAACAACGCATCCTTTCCTCCGCCATTGTCGCCGCTGGTCGATGCACCCCAGTGTTGCGCCCCAGCATATCCTCCGCAATAATGATGGAATGAGCGGATGCCTTTATGATTCCGGAAGATTTCGTACATCTGTTTCGGAAGCAGAACCTGATTCAGGTTATGCATCTCTCTGTCGGTAAACCCATTATAATATTTTCTGTCGGTATGTTCATCAAGAGTTCTTCCCGGGTCGAGTTTGAATCCGTCTACTCACTGATCCATGAATTTTGTAAGATGAGAGAACCAATGCTCCTGTCCTGATTGCGGTTTCCCGGAGATTTCTGAAATATGATCCTCCTCTGCCAATGAAAGATCGTGATCGATGCAAAGCCAGAGAGTAAGTTTAAAGCCAAGTTTATGAAGTTTTGATATAAAAAGCAGCTGGTGCTCATATTTCTTAGGATTTTTCTCCTCCCAGTATGTCAATGCCTAAACAACGTTGACCAGATTAGCATTTTTAGAGAAAAGAAGCTGGTCATTGAGCCATTGCTCCGTTATGCCGTTACGATTAGAGAGTTATAATCATCTTAAGCAGTTCCTCTTTACTTTTCCCGAGTTTGTCACTCAGAAGTGCCAACATAGCCTTCTCCTCACCTTCTTTGAAATCAAGGTCCTTTTGAGAAAGATTTTTATATTTTTTAAGAAGTTTTTCTTTTCTGGTCTTCCAGTATCCTCCTTTATCCGGTTTCATGGCTGCTTTAATTTTATTCTAATATTAAGACCTCTATGCTATATACGGCATCTGGATCGAAATGTTGCAGAATTTAGAATAAAATCGGTATGTGTTCGTCAAAAACCGGTGAGTGGCGGCTGAAGGGACAGTTTTAAGCCATTAAGCCATTTTTATTTACATTTGAGGTTATTCCGTTTTACTTTAGATGGTGCTGCGAAAACTCCATAGCTTGCATTCGTGAATGAAGCACATGCTTCTGCAGTCTGTCCTTTACCTTCCTGTGCAAGGGCAATCTGAAAATAGTATTTTGCTTTGGGTTCTTCAGCTCCGGTCTCAAGGGCCAGTCCTTTTTGGGCATACTCTAAACCCTTATCGAAAGCCTTCTGTTTGTTGTAGACCTCGGCAAAGAAATAGAACAAATCCTTGTCGGCACCGTATTTTGCAGCTTTATTAAGGGAGCCGAGCGCCTCATCAAGTTTATTTGCCTGATCTGACTTTGATCCGGATGCCCGAAAATAGCTGAGCGCCAGTGTAGATGCCTGCTTGATCTTAACATCATCAGTCCCTGGCTTCATCTTGCTGATATACAGATCGATAGTTTTTTCAAAATCATCCGAATTGGCCTGTTTCATATATATTAATGCCTTATTATATATTGTGGAAGAATAATCAGGGTTGATAGTCAACACGCTGTCAAAAGCTGCAAGCGCACTTTTGTAATCATCCTTAGAGAAATACTCTCCAGCCAGATTATTATATCCCTTAATCAGAATTAAATTTGCGTTTTGTTTAGTTGTTGGATTTTCATATTTGTCTGCAGCAGCAACAGCTTTTTTTGCGGCCTGAATTACTTCGGATGCTGGTTTTTTTCCTGTAAGCGCGTCGGAGGCAGCATTATAATACAAGCTGGGCAGTACTTTAATAGCTTTCTGCCTGAGATCAGCAGCAGAATCTCCAACCTGTTTCGAGAGGCTGACCACATTCTCAAAGGCTTTAATTGCTGCCTGGGGATCAGTTTGAACCGCACTGGCTCCTTCATTATAAGCTTTGATAACATCATTTTTACTCTGGGCGTTAATTGTTGCTGTTGAAAGAACCAATACAACAAGATAACTGGCTGTTTTAATTAAATTTCTGATTTTCATACGGATTATCATTTTATTAATAACAATTATTCTTTGTAAAAGGTTAAAAATAAAAATTTAAATTGTTTTGTTTAACAATTTATCTGAAAAGGTGATAAATATTTCCATTTAACAAATTAATAAAAGTCGCAATTGCTGTTTCGTGAGATGGAAGTTTTGGAGTCTTGCAGTCCTTATGTCTTCCTTTCTCCCTTTCTCCCTTTCTCCCTTTCTCCCTTTCTCCCCTTCTTTTCTTCCGTCGGCCCTTGTGCCGTTGCGCCGTTACGCCCTTGCGCCATTACGCCTTTTTAATTACACTGCAGAGAACCTGTGTGAATAATGCAACTCTTTTAAATAATTGTGTAACGCTGGCCAATAACTATGGACTTACCTTTCGGTTTAATGATATAATTATAAAACTCAAAAATTAATTAAGGAGGAATTTACATGGAAATTGATGAAAACATTAATCCTAAGCCTGTAAATGACAGTGCTGAGGCCAGAAAAAAAGAAGCTCTTATAAGAGAAAATGAAATCAGGCTCAGGCAGGAAGGAGCAAAAAAAGCGGTTATTACAACTTCAATCATTGGATTTATAGTCCTTTTGATTGCCGTGTTTATTGCCTTTTCGCTTTATAACCGTGATCATAAACAACTGCTCAGTCAGATGGAAACACAGAAGAACTCATTTACAGAAAAACTGACTTCCCGTGATTCATCAATAGGAGAATGGGTTACCACCTTTGGTGAGATTGAAAAAAATATCGCAATCATAAAGGAAAAAGAACATATTATTTCTACTAATTCGGCAACAGGGGAATTATCCAGGAATAATAAACAACAAATTTTGGAAGATATAAAATACATAAATACACTGCTTGAACTGAACAAAAAGAAAATTGCCTCTTTAAATAGTCAATTGAGTAAGTCAGGCGGAACTATAAAAGGTCTGCAGAATACAATCGCCGGATTGGAGGCATCTGTTAAACAGAGTGAAAGTGATATTGCGGATTTGAAAGCCACTCTTCTCACCAAAAAATTCGAGATTGAACAGCTAAATACCGATAAGACAGCTTTACAGGGAACAATTATTCAGAAGGATGATAAAATCAATGCTCAGACTTTTGAGATGAATAAGGCTTTTTTTGCAAGTGGAACGTATAAAGAGCTGAAAGCCAAGGGTCTCTTAACCAAAGAAGGGGGATTCATCGGATTAGGTAAAACTAAAACCTTAGCCGCAAGTTTTCGTGACAGCTCATTCAGGCAGATCGATATAACTGTTACAAAATCGATTCTTATAAATTCAAAAAATGCCAAGCTTATCTCTGATCATCCCGTGAATTCATACGAGTTTATACGTGACAAAGACAAGAAAATTGTATCCATGGAGATAACTGATCCTGCTCAGTTCTGGAAAATTTCAAAATATGCAGTTTTAGAGATATCCAAATAAAATAAAATTTTATTCTGCGTAAACCCCGTATGATCAATGATCTGCGGGGTTTTGTTATAACTAATCCTTAACCTCCTTCTTCTGTTCCGCCCATAAGCCTTTATGCCATTGAGCCTTTTTAGCCTATTCATCCTTCAGAATATCTACCAGTCTAACACATAAAGCTTTTATTATCTGATAACTTATGGTAGCTACAGCAACAACGAGTATCAGCAGTGTAGCGAGAACAAATTCCCAGATCTGCAGATCATACTTATTTGCGCCTGCAGGCAAAACATGGTATACATAATAAGCAGCAGGCCAGGCAAGAAGGACAGAAATGAAGATCAGCTTTATGAATTCAGATGAAAGCGTCATATACAAGCTGGCATGTGAGAAACCGAGTACTCTGCGGATGCCGACTTCCTTCATTTTTCGCTGAGTAAGAAACAGGATCAGTCCGAATAAACCTATCGATGAAATTATGATTGTCATAATTGCAGTGAGTGTCATAATTTTCGAAAATCCTTTCCATGCCCTGAGAGCATTCTCATTTTCTGTAAGGAATTGCATATTCCTGAAATCAAATGCGTCATTTGGGAAGAAATTCCGGAACTCGGTCTTAACTATCTCCATCGCTTTCTTTTCCTGTCCGCTGACAAAACTCACAGCATATACTCCATTATTCATTATAGAATCCTTTGCCAGCCGGTACAAATGAGGCTCGATCGGACTATATACAGAGAACACAACATAATCTTTAACCACTCCTATCACTTCATAATCCTTGTTGAAGACCTTTATCCGCCGTCCAACCGGATCTTTCCATCCGAAAACTTTTGTGGCTGTTTCATTAATGAGACATTTGTTCCGGTCTGCAGGAAATTCCTTCGAAAAGTTTCTTCCATCCACCATCTTAAGATCAAATGTCGGCACAAAATCATAAGTCACATTGCTGAACCTGACAAACACCTTATCATCAGGCTTGCCGCCTTCCCAGTTCAGATCATCGCCACCAGGAAGGATAAAGGGTATATAATCAGATGCGCATACATTCTTTATCTCAGAATGCTGAAGTAGCTTCTGGCGTAATGGTTCCAGTGATCCTTTCTGTTCTGTAACGATGTTGGCAAACATTACGGTTTCGGAGTTGAAACCCAGATTTTTCTTTAACATGAACTGTGTCTGCCGGTAGATGATGAAGCCTACTATCAGCATAAAGATGGATATACTGAACTGTATGGTGACCAGGGTTTTCTTCAGGCTTATGCCATTCGTTTTTTCTGATATGAATTTTTGTTTCAGCGCTGCAACCGGATTATACGAAGAAATAACATAAGCCGGGTGTAGTCCTGATAATAGTCCGGTCAGCAGAGTTACTACAAAGATCACGACGAGTAATTTCCAGTTTTCAAACGTACGGGAAAATGTTTCACTTCCCAACATATTATTCAGGGCAGGTATAGCAAGCTGCGCCATAAAGAGCCCGATAATTGCTGCAATAATTGTGAGGGCGACTGATTCTGTCATGAACTGATTCCATAAACGTTTTTTATTAAAACCGAGAGTTTTCTTGATCCCTATCTCGCGGAAACGAGTTGTGGCATTAGCTGTCTGCAGGTTAATGAAGTTGATCGAGGACAGAATAAGTATAAGTGCCGACAGAAATGTTATCAGTCCGATGATGACATACGTGCTGTTCTCAAAATACGGGTCAATATACAGCTTTGACATCGGACGCAGATACGGGTGATGTTCTTTCCTGTAATCCTTTAATGCATTATATATCTTGGTGTCAACCGATGCGGAACCGGCATTCGGTTTGAGAAGCACATAAGTGTAAAATGCGTAGGACCAGTAATTGCTCTCATAATTCTGATTCCCCGTAATTGCCTTGTAGGATAACATCGGCAATATATAAACCGGTCGCCAACTCGATTTTATGGGGAGGTCCTCATAGACTCCGGTTACATTGAAAACGACTTTATTCTCTCCGTATACCTGTTTCCCAACTGCATTGCCGCCGGGGAATAGACGATCTGCAACTTCCTTTGACAGCACAATGGAAAAAGGCTGGACAAGCGCATTCGCCTGATCTCCCTCAATAAATCTGAAGGTGAAAATATCGAATACCGACTGGTCTGCATAGTAACCAAACCGGGTCAGGAACTGATTTTTCTTGTCAACAGACAGGAAAACGCCGCTTTTATTATTATCCCCCACATCGTGGATGAGCGCAATTTTCTCTATTTCAGGAAGATCAACCAGGTTTTTCCGGCTCAGGGCAGCAGTGACACTCCAGGTATGTTTCACTGTATTCTCCTTCTGATCCATGAAAAGCTGAAGTCTGTAGATGCGGTCATACTTTGTATTTTGTTTATCATAGTTAAACTGGTCTGATATAAAGGTGCTGAGCACAACAAAAGCTGCAAAGCCTATAGAAAGATTTGTGAGGATGATAAAGTACAGAACTTTATCCCTGGCGATCCGTCTCAGAAGTATATATATGGATTGTCTGATCATGACTTTGTTGATTTAGGGTGAATAAGCTGGTTTTGTTCTATACTACTCTGTTAATCGATTCAAATACTTTTTCCGATCTTTCGATCACAAGATGGCCATCGAACAAGTTAACGATCCTGTGTGCTCTCTCGGCATGATTAATGGAGTGAGTTACCATTACTATGGTTGTTCCTGCAGTATTCATCTCCTCCATGAGTTGCATCACCTGTTCACCATTACTGGAATCAAGGTTACCCGTCGGTTCATCAGCGAGGATCAGTTTTGGAGCAGTGATCAGGGCACGGGCAATTGCAGCCCTCTGCTGCTGTCCACCTGAAAGCTGCCTTGGAAAATGACTCTTCCGGTGTCCGATCCGCATTTGATCGAGGATATCTTCAACACGTGCTTTTCGTTTTGCAGGCGGTACCTTCATAGCAAGCAGAGGCAGTTCAACGTTTTCAAAAATTGTCAGTTCATCAATGAGGTTAAAGCTCTGGAAGATGAATCCAATGTTTCCCTTACGCAAGTTCGTCCTTTGTCTCTCACCGAAGCCCGAGACATCGATACCTTCGAAATAATATTCCCCCGAATCGGAACTATCGAGAAGACCAAGAATATTAAGAAGTGTTGATTTTCCACAACCAGAAGGTCCCATTATAGCAACAAATTCGCCTTTACTGACCTTGAAATTTACTTCGTGAAGGGCTGTCGTTTCAACCATTTCGGTCCTGAAGATTTTGGATAAGTTGACTGTTCGTATCATAAGTTAATTTTTCATAATAGAAGCCAAGTCCATGCCAAAATATTACTTCATTGATAACCAGCGAAATAAAAAAATATGATTCCTCCCCAGGTAAAATTTTTTGACATGATTTCATAAAAATATTTTACATTTAATAATTATTTGAACCTGACATGAAGAAAAACAAACTGCTTATTGTCGATGATAATAAGGCGCTGCTGAATGCTTTGAGAATATTGCTTAAAGAGGAATTTGAAGTTATCAGAACGATCTCCGCACCAAATCAGCTTTATGGCGAACTTGAAAAAGGTGATCCGGATGTGGTGCTTCTTGACATGAATTTTAAAGCAGGAGTGAATTCCGGAAATGAAGGCTTATTTTGGCTGAAGGAAATAAAGAAGAAAAACCCTCTTGTTGAAGTTGTGATGATCACTGCCTATGGCGATGTGGAGCTGGCAGTAAAATCGCTTAAGGAGGGTGCGGCAGATTTTGTATTAAAGCCCTGGGACAACGATAAATTAAAAGCCACACTTGATGCGGCAGCAAGACTGAGGAATTCAAATCTTGAAATATCTGATCTGCGATCAAGAGAAAAACTGTTTAAGCAGGATTCCAACCGGACCACGGGACTTATTACCGGTAAATCAGCTGTTATGAAGGAAATAATGAACCTGGTGGATAAAATTGCCGTCACCGATGCCAGTGTTCTCATAACAGGTGAGAATGGAACAGGAAAGGAGATTATTGCCCGTGAGATCCATAACAGATCAAAGCGCTGCAATGAACTTTTCGTGCTGGTGGATCTAAACTCACTGTCTGAATCGCTGTTTGAAAGCGAGCTTTATGGACATAAAAAAGGCTCATTCACGAATGCCTATGAGGATAAGACCGGCAGATTTACAATGGCAGACAGAGGCACATTATTCCTCGATGAGATAGGAAACATACCCGTAAGTCTTCAGGCGAAGATCCTGACAGTACTGCAGACCCGTATTGTTACACCGGTAGGTTCGGTGAAGGAGATGCCTGTCGATTTCCGGCTGATCAGCGCCACCAACAAAAATCTCTCGGTGATGGTCGCTCAGAATCAGTTCAGGCAGGACCTTCTCTTTAGAATGAATACAATACAGATCCATCTTCCTCCGCTCAGGGAAAGAACCGAAGATATTGAAGATCTTGCATTGCATTATCTGAAGATATACGGACGAAAGTACGGTAAACCAGATCTCGGACTGGCTGAAGATGCAATTGAAAAATTAAAAAGAAATCCATGGTATGGAAATATCAGGGAGTTACAGCATACCATGGAGAAAGCGGTTATCCTGTCGGAGGAAGAAAGGCTGCATGCTTCAGACTTTATTCTGATTGACAGTGACGTAGCTCCGCTGAATCAGACAGAGACCCTTGAGGATATGGAGAGAAAGATGATAATCAGTACATTGAAAAAGAATAATTTTAACCAGGGGTTGTCAGCTGAACAGCTGGGCATCACCAGGCAGACACTCTACAATAAAATTAAAAAATATGGTGTCTGAAAAACTCCTTAATTACCGTGCCGGAATTTTCCTGCTGCTGCTGAATATTATTTCATTTACGGGTGCAGGAATTATGATTGCAACCGGACACTATCTTACTGCCTCCTTGTTTGTGATCGCCGGAGGGATAGTAATACTGCTGCTTGTAAGGATCTACAACGCTACAAACGAAACAATTACCTTCTTCTTTGATTCTCTGCGAAATGATGATACAACACTTCATTTCGCTACAAACATCAGGAACAGGACCCTGACCAGGCTATATGAAAGTATGAACCACCTGAACCGCCATTTTCAGGAAATCAGGATTAAAAATGAATATAACGAATCGTATTACAGGACATTAATTCAGCACGCATCAACTGGTATAATTGTACTTGACCCTAACAACAAGGTCGAGTTGATAAACAAAGCCGCATGTCAGTATGCAGGATTCTCTCCTGAATCTACAAATCTGAATTCGCTCATGATTAAGCATCCTGCCTTTTATGAAGCAGTTTGTAATCTTAAGCCGGGTGAGAATGTGACATACAGAAATCTGATTTCGAATAATCTTCAGATACTTATGTTCAGAGCATCAATGATAAGAAGGAAAGATACAGAACTCAAGCTTGTTTCCATTCAGGACATCAGGCATGAACTCGAATTCAGGGAACTTGATTCATACCGGAAACTGATCAGTGTGCTGACCCACGAGATCATGAATCTGCTCTCACCGCTGACCACCGTCTCAAAGGAGCTTTATTCAATGTTTCGCGCTAATGATAAACCTAAAATGCTGTCGCAGATCGACGACGGAACGATAAAGACTGCTGTTAACGGCCTTCAGCTTATAAATGAACAGAGTAACGGACTCCTTAATTTTGTTAACAATTACCGGAAGATCTCAAAGCTTCCTCAACCTGAATTTGCAACGTTTGAGGTTGAGGGATGGGTCGAGCAGCTGAAAATCGCATTCTCAGGGAAGATGGGGGAAAATAACATCGACTTCACGATAACTGCAGATAAGTCATTGAAAGAAATCATTGCAGATAAGAAGCTGATTAACCAGGTTATTATAAATCTTATAAACAATTCAATAGAAGCTCTTCTGGAAGAAACCAACGACAGGCAGATAAGGATGCAGCTTTTAAGAACACCTCAGAATAATGTGAACATCAGGATAATAAACAACGGACCACTTATTCCTCCGGCACTGCTTGAAAAGATCTTTGTACCTTTCTTTACCACTAAAAAGAGCGGATCGGGTATCGGACTGAGCATTTCACAGGAGATAATGAAATTGCACAATGGCTCCATCACAGCTGTTTCGTCAGAAGAGAGCAATACTTGCTTTATAGTGGAATTCTGACGGGTCTGGCGGTCTGCCGGTTTTGCGGTCTTGCGGTCTTGCAGTCATTCTAAGGGGCTTCAGCCGGTTTCCGTAATATCGTTCATGGTGCATCGTCAGTTTGCCTGTGCTTAATATTTGTCAAGACTGCAGTATTGCAGGGTTTTTTCACGCATAGCTAAACAGTTGTTTCTGAAGGCGTTGCAGATCGTTTAATATCAATTCCTTTAGTATGTTGAGTTCCATCTGTTGAGTAACCATCGGCTTTCCAGCATTCTATCCCACCAAAGAGTTCTTTCACTCTAAAACCAAGTTTTGCCATCTTCAGGGCACCCCAGGTTGAAGCATTGCAACCAATTCCTTTGCAGTAGCAGACATAAGTTATTGTTTTATCAAGTTTTTTGGTGGTATTTTCATCCATCTCTCTGTGAGGCAGGCTTATTGCACCCGGAATATGTTCCTTCAGAAAAGCGGGA
>Ga0302173_10000605_pt1 | contig 19153 bp, 13 predicted proteins | sample I_Fen_N3_1_FD_198785 | JGI IMG/M metagenome (GOLD analysis project Ga0302173, IMG submission 198785) | Peat permafrost microbial communities from Stordalen Mire near Abisko, Sweden - I_Fen_N3_1 | ecosystem: Environmental > Terrestrial > Soil > Wetlands > Permafrost | place: Sweden: Abisko... | reverse complement strand
TTTTTTAAAGACTCAGATAAAAAATGAGCGCAGCGAGTCTTTTTATCATCCCTGAGGCTTGTTAAAAAACATGCTGCTTGAAGGAAAGGCAAGCCAATGAATCATTATGAATTCATATTCACTTCCCCCCCTCACTACCTTAATCTAGCCCGGTAAATGCAGGATATGCAGATTCACTGTGTTCAGAATAATCAAGCCCTTTTGCTTCTTCCTCATCTGTAACGCGGATGCCTCCAAAATGTTTCAATACAGAAACAATAACAAACGTAGCTGTGACTGCAATTGCAATTGTAACTGCAATACTAATCAATTGAACAACAAATAATTTCGTTTCTCCATATATTAAACCATTCCATGTGACAAGCGGATTTACATCTTTACTAGCAAAAATTCCTGTTGCAATTCCACCCCAGATACCACCAACTCCATGGCATCCAAATGCGTCAAGCGCATCATCATACTTAAATTTATCTTTTACCTTAGTCATGAATAAATAACAAATTGGACTAACTAGCGCACCAATAACGAAAGATGCCCAAATCGGAACGTATCCCGCTCCAGGAGTGATTGCAACCAGCCCAACCACTGCACCAGTTGCAGCTCCAAGCGTTGTGGCCTTACCATGTTTTAATTTTTCTATTAACATCCATGATAACAAGGCAGTTGCAGCTGATGTATTCGTTGTTATAAATGCATGAACAGCAATTCCATCTGCCGCTAATGCACTTCCGGCATTGAAACCAAACCACCCAAACCAAAGGATTCCTGCACCTAATACAACAAATGGAATATTATGTGGTTTATAAGCAGTAAATCCATGCTCACGACGTCTTCCAAGCATTATGCAGGCAACCAATCCAGTTACACCTGAACTGATATGTACAACATTTCCACCGGCAAAATCAAGTGCACCTAATCCTTTTAAAAAACCACCAGTACCCCATACCATATGAGCCAATGGATAATATACAACAAGTGACCATATTGCAACAAATATCACAAGTTTTGAAAATTTCATTCTTCCAATTAATGAACCACATATTAGCGCTGGAGTAATAATTGCAAACATCATTTGAAATGTAGCAAAAAGACTCTCTGGTATTGTAGACGAATAATCTGGATTAATATTATCTACCCCATTAAAGAATATATGATTAAATCCTCCTATAATTCCACCATGATTCGTTCCAAATGCTAGAGAATATCCAATGATTACCCACATTAAAGAGGCTAATCCGCATATGAAAAAGCAAGATAAAAGTGTGTTGAGTGCATTTTTTCTTCGAACCATCCCCGAATAAAAAAATGCCAAACCTGGCGTCATTAAAAATACCAATGCTGAACAAAATAAAATAAATGCGCAATCTCCTGAATTTATAATCATAACAATAGATTCCTTCCTTAGTTAAATTTGATTCATTTTAAAGCTCTCTCGACATAGTTAAAAACATATCTTTATTTTAGCCAAAAGAACCATTATTATTAGTTTCTGTATGTAAAATAAAAAAAGGTAATTTACATTAGACTTCTGCCTATGCTAATCACCTTTGATTTCATAATAAATTTATCATCTTTTTTAAATAATGTCAATATCAATTCTACTAATTTTAAGAAATTTTATTTTATATTTAATATTTTATATTAAGTTAATTTCATGTTTTACTTTAAGTCATCTATTTTAGAAATTAAAAAAATAAGGCTAATATCATACGTTCCTATGATATTAGCCTTATAAAAGCATTGTATTTTGAACTTAATTCGCACTTAATCTAGATGAGCAATTCCATAACATAATCATCCATAACAAATCCATTTCCAATATCTGACACTTGTTCTTTGATGATTTTGAGGCCTTTTGCTTCATACACCTGAATTGTATCTGTATTATATTTATTCACAGTAAGGTATAAACTTTTCAAACCATTTTCCATACACATATTACGTAAGAATTCAAATGCCAGACTTGCATATCCTTTTTTTCTATAATCTTTTAAAATATAAAGCTTACTTAGAAACATCTTCTCTTCTTCCTTGTGAATTCCAGAATACCCCACTTTATTTCCTTCAATTTCTATAAAATAATACTCGTAACCTTGATTATCAATCTGGTCCGTTACGGCATCTTTTGACTGGAACTTTTCCAACATATAATCAACTTGAGCCTTTCCAATTATACTCGTAAAATGCTCATTCCAGACGATCTCAGCCATTTCTGCAAATTCTTTAATCTGCTCTTGTGATTTGATTGGTACCATTTTGTAATTCATTTTAAACGCACCTCCGTTTGCCTAAAGCAAATTTCTTTCGCTTGTTTGATTTATTGGGTTTTATTGAAACATATTTTACACAATTATAGTACAAACCGCCAATATAATAAATAGATATATCAGATTGATTGCAGAAAATATCGCTAAATATTTGCCTTTCTGAGCCCCCTCTGTCTTTCCATAAAATTTATAGGAAATCAAACTTGCCATTGAAGCAATCAAAGTTCCCAATCCACCAATATTCGTTCCCAGTATTAACATCTGGTAATTTGTCGTGAACCCTGAAAGCAGTATTGCCGCAGGGACATTACTAATCACCTGACTTGCAATTGTTGACACAATAATTTCATTCCCCGTTACAACGCTAGCTAACGCATCTACAATATATGGAATATTCTTGATATTCCCAACGAATATAAAGAATGCAACAAATGTAAGCAAGAGCAAATAATCTGCCTCTGCAATCAATTTCCGATCAAATATAAGTACCGTAATCATTACTATTACAAATGCAATTCTATAATCAATCACATGAAGTACTGCACATAGACAAATCACAAATAATACAACAAAAACAGCCATTTGAGTCTCGTTTATCTTGACCTTATCTATGCCCTCAATGGTTCCTACTGTTTCATTTTTCATAAATAGCAGTGTAACCGCGATCAGTAATAATGATATAAATGTGACTGGAAACATAAGCTTTAAAAATTCCGACATATTCATATTTGATATTGAGTATAAATACAGATTTTGGGGATTCCCAAGCGGTGTAAACATACTACCAAGATTTGCTGCAATTGTCTGCATTACAATAACAAAGATCATCAGTTTCTGTTTTTTGATTTTCTGCAATATCATAATTGCAAATGGTACAAACGTGATTAACGAAACATCATTTGTAATAAACATACTCGTAAAAAAGCACATGAATACCAGTGCAAATGAAAGTTGCCTCGTACTGTTAATGTGTTTTATCATTTTCTCAATTATCTTTTCAAACAACCCTATCGCATGAAAGCCCGCAACTACTAGCATGAGGCAAAACAGTAGCGCCAAGACTCTAAAATCTATATAATCTAAATACGCTTTTGATGGTGGTACTGCAAACGCAGACATAATTGCAAATAAACCTGCAATGCAAAAAACAATTTCTTTTTGTATAAATGTGATTATTTTTAGTTTCAATTTTTAGGTTTCTTTCTTATTTCATTTTGTCGTACAAGAGGTTCTTTCTTTGCAGCTCATTGAATAGTGCAAATGTAGTATTCATTATAGTATATTTGCGCATTAACATCTAGTGCCAAAAATAGAGGACCCGAAATATCCGAGTCCTCTATAATAATTTTAAAATCATAGTTTTTAAAGAATAGTTATAAATTTAGAATTTAGAATGTTTTAAAACTATACTTGCTTAGTTTTATTTTTTCAGGCTGTTCTTCTGATTCTTTTTTAGCAGCGATAGGTTTCTTTGCTGCCACCTTATCTGCTTCAGATGCTTTTTCTTCCTTAGCAGCTTCATTTTTTTCTTCTTTTGCTGCAGTCGTTGCCTTTGCTTCTTTTAAAGCTTTGGCGGCTGCTTCCTCTATTGCATCCACTACGGTTTCAGTTGTTGACTTTTTTGTTGATTCCTTTGTTTCAAATGGTGCTGTAGTTGGTGCTTCATACTTTCCTACTTTGGGGTCTTTCAAAGGAACTCCCAATTTATCTAATGTTATAAACTTTAGCAATGCATCAATGATCGTGCCACTTCCGTTTTCTCCATTATCACCACTTCCACCCATGTTAACGACTGTTTTAGGTACAATATCAACGTGAGCATTCTTAATTGCATCTGATAGTTTATCAGCAATTTCTTGAATAATACGGTATTCTGCTCCGCCGTAAGCTTTTACCTGAGCATCAATTGCCTGTGCTTTTGCAAGACCGACATTGGACTCTTTAGAAGCCTCAGCTTCACCCTCTAGGCGAATCTTCGTTGAATTAGCTCTAGCAAGTGCAGTAATCTGGTTTGCTTCTTGTTCCGCTTTACTTGCAAGTGCAGCACCACTGTTTCTTTCAACTTCAATTTGAATCTTTGATTTTGTAAGGAATACCTGTTGTGATGCGGTAGCCTCAGCTTCACGAAGTGATTTTTCACTTTCAGCTGCTTCTTGTTGTTTCTGATATGTTATCTTCTTTTCTTCAGCTATCTGTCTTTCTCTAAGCTGTGTAAGGATATTCTCAATCATAACATCCCCAGCATTAATCTTTGGTGTTCCAATAAGGACTTCTTCTAATTGAAGATTATATTTTTGGAACTTCTCACGCATTTCCTCAACTGCTTTTTCACGAATCTCACTACGTTCCTGAATCAATTCTATCAATGTCTTAGTCTGCGCAACATCTTTGAAATACGCACTTACAAGAGGGTCAAGTGACTGGTTTACAAGCATATTAATATCACCAAATCTTTGTATCACCCATGGAGCTTGTTTGTAATCGATATGCATAACGACTGACAAAGGTAGTGATGGCTCAAATGCGTCTTTTGTTATGATATCTACTTCAGTAAGATTTTCATCGTATTTATGATCACCAGTTTCACTCTTATTCCATTTCAAAATAATATTAGTAGTTGGAACAAGAACTACTTTACCTGCATCTGTATTAAATGCATATTTTCCTGACATAAGTGGTTTCTCTAAGACACCCTTGCAGCCATTGGCAACAAGTTCTCCATGCTTATAATCTATTCCAGTTGTATCAACGCCTTCTTTACCAAAAAACGATACTACAACTCCAACAAAACCAATTGGTACTACTGTTTTTGGTCTATATTCAACTGTTGCAAAAAGTCTATTAATAAAATATGTACCATCTGTAAGTACTTGTATCTGTTTACCACGTCGTCCACCAAGTTCTAAGAACTTCTCTGGATCTTGGAAATTAGAATGTTCAGGACCTACATCATTTGCAATAATCTCGCCCTGTTCAAGTGGAAGTCCGTCATGGACTGTTACAATACACATCTGATCAACATCTTCAACTCTGTTTCCCATAATAATTACTGGTGTAAAACCTTGTCTTTGCTCAAGTGTTTGCTGCATTGTTAGGAGTTCATTTCTATCTTGTCTTGAAATATTAATTGCCTTAATGTCACTGATTGTAATTACAATGAATTGTGCTAAGTTAATTGCGTAAGTTCCTTCTCTTATAATTCCCCTTTGTGGTCCTTTTTGTCCACCATTTTGTAGGAATCCTTTTACATCTTGAAAATTATTTGCTTCGGGAACAACCTTACCAAGTGTCTGTGTTGGTGAAAGAGGATTACCATCTCTTGAGAATATGTAAGCTATCTGACCCTGTGGTACCGTAATCAATGGATATTTGTATATCTTGTACATAAGTACTGAGCGAAAATGGATACCTCCACGTAATAGTTCTGGCTCATAACCAGCCTCACCATTTAGTGCGATGATTGCATTTTTAAGTGAACCTTTGATACTCCACCACTTCTCTACAGCAGCCACTTCATTAGAATTAATAACCCTTAAGCCTAAAATCTGAAAAATAATCAAGTATGCTACAAAAATGCCTACTACTGCTAACACCAAAATTATAGTTGGTTGCATAATATTCCCCTTTCCTGCCTGATAGTTTTCTACTATTCAAGTCTTCAATTAATTTGATTTTACTCCATATCCTCCTATAATTCAACTAAATACTACATAACAAACAGATTTATTTATTTGAACTTATTCTTGCGGACTGTTAATATTATTTATATTCCTATTCCTTGCAAATATGAATAAAAAATAGCCAAGCATCAATGCGTCAATAAAATCGCGCCTCATATAAAAGCTGCTCACCTTTAACCGATGAACTCACCTTTTATATGAGACGCGCCGCGTCCTGTATTTATTTTATTATTGCAATTGATACCCAGGTTGTCACATCGTTAATCCTACTGTTTTGTTGCTCCGATTGTATTGTTGCTCTTACTGTATCATTGCTCCTGCTGCATCTTTAATCCCGTTGTATCGTTCGTTTCTTCTTTTGTATCTTTTTTTGTATTTTCTGATGTATCTTGTATTATTCCCTTTGTTATTGCTTGAGTTGTTGCTTGTGTTATCGGCTGTGTTTCTGCCTGTATTTCTGCCTGTGTTGTTGGCTGTATTGTCGCCTGCGTTGTTGGCTGCTGCGTTGTTGGCTGCTGCGTTGTCGCCTGCGTTGTCGCCTCTGGTGTTGTTTGCGTCGTTGCTTCTATAGGGTTTTTTACATTCTCATCAACTTTAGTATTAGATTTTATAACCACTGCCTGACTGCACATTTGCATGTAGCGTAAATTCACTACATCCATATTAACAGTAACAATTCCTTGCATTGGATCTGATAATGTTACTGTATTTGCATCCAAATCATATCCAATCAGTACAAGACAATGTTCCGGTGCAATCCACTTCACATCCTGATTATTAATCGTCCACTCAAAAGTTATAAACGCCTTTTCCAAATACATCGTCGACCATAGTATTACAGGGTTGCCCGCTTCTAACTCTTTTAAGAATGTCTCAAATTCGCTTCCACTATAATTATAAGCACAATAAGGACTTCCTTGTTGCTTTAGGTAAGTATTCGCTGCTGTTACAATCGGAGATGAATAACACCCAAATGCATCGTCAGCAGATGGATCTCCTATAAAATAATCCCAAAAGCTTCCTTCCGATAAGTTACACTTTGGTAAATAGTTCGCCGCCATATCCTCTTTCGTTACATTATATTTCAAATAATTCAAAACTGTTGTCAAAGAAGTAACTTCACAACCTGTTGGCAATTCTGGATATTGACTCAGATATGAAACTGGCAACTGCACACGCCTAGTTGAAACAACACTTTTATTAATACTTCCTTGTGTCTCTGGTAGGTACTTCCTATTGTTTTTATCATCCTTACCGGTAATTATGTTATAAACTACTTGTTTATCATTTTCATCTAAAATGCTAACAATATCGTTTATTGGTTTTTCTTCTTGTGCTTCTTCTTGTGGGTTTTCTTGTGGGTTTTGATTCTTAATGAATTTATTATTAAAGTCCTTATTCCTAAATAGCAATTCAAATATCTTATCTCGTGTGACATCATAAGTAGCTGCGACTGTAGCACTATCTACTTTGGTCTCTACGATATCATTTATTGGTTCTAAATTATATAAATTTCCTTCTACATTGTATTGTAAAAATATAGAAATCGTAATACAAACTACAACAGCCCCTGCTGCAATAATACCGATTTTTCTTTTCCTCAATATATTGTCCCCCTTAAATTATTAACCCCTCTATAAGTAATAACAAATCAACTCATGCATTTGCGACACAAATAAAAAAATAAATAATAAATAAACAAAACCTACCATTCTCTTAATTATAACTATTTTTATTGAAATTAATACATACTTGGCAAAAACTGTATGTTTTTGGCAAAAACTGTTATGATTTCAAACACGCCCTTCAGCGATTAACTGCTTCACATCTTCTTCTCTCTCAAATAAAACGCATCCTCCTAAATGTTCTTCCATAAGTATATTGTTATCCCGTAATTTCTTGAATAATGGAGAGTTGAGTGCCTCTTTTAAAGATACATTTTTCAAGTTTGTATCCGAATATGGTGAAAATGGACATGGTTCTGCGCCGCCATGTGAATTGATATGGAAAAAGCCACGTCCCGCTGCAAGGCATCCGCCCGATGTCTTTTCATCACCCGGAAATGATATAAATATCATATCTTCATATGTATTTCTAAGACCCACAATCTTTTCTTTTAATTGTTCTCTCTCTTCATTTTCAAATGCCATATACGCAGTATCCTTACTGATTGGAACATACTCCACAAAAAACACTACCTTACATCCTCTGCTATACAATTTATCAAGGAATTCTGCGGTCGTTACCTCATTGAGATTTTGTTTCGTTACTGTAACCGATGTGCCATATAGAATTTTATTACTTTTCATTACATCCATAGCATAAATCAACTTTTGATACACTCCATTACCACGTCGTGCATCCGTATATTCTTCATTGCCTTCAATACTCAGAATCGGTATCAAATTTCTATATTTAGCAAATGTTTTTATATAATCCCCATTAATCATTGTTCCATTCGTGAATATTGGGAATATTATTTCCGGTATCTTGCCAGCTTCCAAAATAATATCGGGTCTCATAAGCGGTTCTCCACCTGCAAGTAGTATGAAACCAATGCCAATCTTTTTAGCCTCATCAAATATTCTAAGCCATTCTTCATCTGTTAACTGATTCTGTGCCTCTTTGTCAACACACGCTTTATTACCACGTGCATAGCAGCCTTTGCAATGAAGATTACACTGGCTTGTTATACTTGCAATCAAAAATGGAGGTATATGCTCCCCTCTGTCTTCAGCCTCCATACGTAGTTTTCTTGATTTCTTACTATAAATCGAATACTTAGTAATAAATATGCTCTCTTTCGGATTCGATAATGATGCTTTTATAGCACCCTTCACTATACTTTCTACCCCATTGCTCAAGTAACTTTCCAAATTAAAAATCTCTGTCATATTTTCCTCACAAATTTTTTTCTTTATTATATATATGCTTCAGCCTAATATTTGCTTTTCAATTTTTTTGATGCACTTATCTTTCCATATTATACCACTTTAATTCTTCTAAAGCTATAATTAATATTTCAATAATTATGTAACCAAAAAAGCTTCCATTTAATACAGGAAGCTTTTCATGAAGATACCACTTTAAGTTTCATTTAGTAGTTACGTTATCGTATTTCTAAACGTATCAAATGCATTGTATAAGTCTAAAATCCCGTACCCCCACTGTTTACTTGGATAAACAATTAAGCTTTCTCTACTTGCGCCTCGTATTAATAAATTTCTTATTTCTACAGTACTCATCTGTGGATAATTTCCTCTTACGATTCCCCATTCCAAAAGAAGAGCGGCTACCCCTCCTGTATGTGCTGCAGCTAAACTGGTTCCTGAATCCACCTTGTAACCTTGAGGCACCGAGGGCCCAATCAAATCCACACCTGGTGCGGTTAATGTTGGTGAAATATTTTCATTACGCATAAATCCTCTACTTGCATTGATATATAATACTTTCGTCTTATAATCATACGCTGTCGTAACAAGTGGAATTGCTGTATTTGCCGGAGATGTTAATGTATAATCAGGATTTGATTGGACAAAAAAAGAGTCTTTACTTAAAAAATCAACAATCGGTAGCCAAACATGGTAGCGTAGTGAAATATTACTTTTCAAATTCACTTGAAAGGTCCAAATTCCGGGCGTTGGATTTGTAAAACGAACAAGAATTAATTGGTCTCCTGATTGCGCCTCTACCAATTGATAATCTACACTAATCATTGTATTTTCGAAAGTGAATCGTATCTCTTTTGTTTCTTTTAGCGTTTGAGGGATGGGTGGGATATATTCTCCTTTTGGGGTCGTTATCGCAATTGAAAAACTACTAGGTGTCTGCCCCCAGAATTCCATAGAAAATCCACTTACATTTTCTCCTACTTTCAGATCTACTTTATCTGCACTTTTTTCGTTTTGTATATCCCCCAAATAATGATGACCTGAATTGCCTTCATTTCCTGCTGCAATAGAAATCGAAAATCCCTCTTGTGTTGCCAGCTCAGAAATATATCTGCTTAACGCTCCCTTTTCATCATGACCTCCTTGCGAGGTCCCTATTCCAATTATTATGGACATTGGCCTATTTGCATTTTTTGCAACTTCTTCAAGATATCTTAACCCCATAATAAAATCATTTTTCTGGTATGCCAAAGCGCCCTCTGGAATACGCCAGAAATCACGTAAGTTTTTTTTTGCAGGCTTTAATTTGACGACAACAATTTCTGCATCTGGAACTACTCCTGAAAATTTTTCTTTTTCATTTCTATTCCCAGCAGCGATTCCAGCCAAAAAAGTACCATGTCCATTTTCGTCATTACTTGGAACTACAGCTAATGGATTTTGACTTGCTAACGCAGTATTAATCTGGCTTTGTGTATACTCTGTACCAAAATAAAACCCCTTTGGTTGTGAACTTTCACTATCAATTGTCTGATCCCAAATCGAATAAACTTTAGAAGTTTTATCACTATTAATAAAAGCTTCCTGCCGATAATCAATTCCCGTATCAATGATGCCGATTAATACTCCACTCCCACGTAATTGTAATATAGGTATATTTTGCACTTGTAAGACTCCAGATGCCTCTAAGCTGCCTATGTCCAATAGCCCGTAGACATTCGGAATAGCACTATAACCATATATTTGAAAGAAGTTTTTTTGTAATTTGCTGATTGGTACATAAACATTATATACCCTCTCGCGCAAATTAAAATAACATGTACCCGGGATTTTTGTAGTTTCATCTAATACATTTCCAGCATTTATCATAAGATCTACATAATTCTCGCTCAGAATAGCTTCTTTACAATTAATATCCACAAGCGACCACCAATTTTATTTCATATGTTTTATAATATGATGCAAAAGACATGATTATTAAATGTTTCAAGTTTATTTATCTATTCATTAATAGAATCATAAGAATAATCGCTATCTCCACAAGTCAATTTTCTCCAACAGATAAAAAAGCACCCGCTTCTGCTCTGTCACCACTTTAACTTGACAAGCCATTCCTACCTTTAATTTTGCTGGTTCACCATTGGAATTGTATACTGTCTCATTTGCTACAGTAGCTTTGGCAACATAATAAGCACTGCTTCCATTTTCACTTACCTTTACATCCTTAGAAATACTTTTGATAATACCAGTAATATTTCCATATTCACTTGATGGAAATGCTGATATTTCAAATTTCACCTTCATATTCTCTTCAAGCTTTGCTATATCTTGATTCCCAATATATGATTCTACTTCAAAATTACTTTCCCCAATTGGGATTATCGTTAACGCCTGCACTCCCGATCCTATATAGTCATCAATCACGAGCGTTTGAATGAAATTTACGAATCCGCTCTTTGAGGCTTTCACAGTAGACGCTTCTAAACTTTCACTTAAAGTTTTCATATTTGATTCTAATTCGCTTTTTTTACTTTCATATGTTTCCACTTCTGTATATATAGAATTAACTTCCGTAAGCCTAACTTTTGTTTCACTAATGTTCACAACATTTGACGAAACGCTATTCAACTGACTTTCAGCCGCTAACCGATTATTATTTATTGTTACAAGGTTTTCGTTAATTGTTTTAATCTGCTGCTCAACTGACGATATATTTTCTTTCTCTAAATTGTACAGAGCATTCTCTTTTTCACTCTGATACTGATCAATGCTTTCCTGCGAAGCCTGAGATAACTTCATTGTAGATGTCTGTCTATTATATTGATCTTCCAATGACTTATAGCTTGAGAGGTATCCTTCTACAGTTGTATAGTAATATAAATCAGATTCATCAAATTGATTTTGTCTATCCTTTACAGATTTGATCATTTGATTTAATTTTTCAAGATTATTATTATTATAGTCAATTGATGCATTATAACTATTTATATTTTGATTATATTGTAGCTTTTGATTATTGATATCCGTACTTAATGAATTGCAGTTTACGTCAATCAAATCTTTACGGATTTTAAATTCTTCATAATATTTATTATCATTTAAAGATACAAATTCGCTTTCGTCATTATTCAAAGCCTTCAAATATGCTTTCATCATAACAATTCTTGCATTTACATCTGCTAAATTTCTTTGATTTTCACCAATCTGTTTATCTATTTCTTCGTGTTTTACTGTAAATAGGACATCTCCCTCACTCACCTGTTGTCCATCTGTAACAAGGCAAGTATCAATTTTACCGGCAACTGTATTCGTTACTGTTGAAACATCATCTACCGTTCTTACAATCCCTTGTCCCTTTACTACGATATCAATTTTTGCAAAGTACATCCATGCTAAACCAACTATGATAATAGACAAAACAATATATATGAATATAGCAAAAAATGGATTCGGCCTTGACTCATATACTTCTGTGCTATCCGACATGTCTTTCATATCAATAATAATTGGTTTCATCAATTCTTCCTCTTTTTATGATTTTACTTCCAGCGACTGTTGCTTTACAAGCTCTGAATATTTGCCACCAAACTTTATCAATTCTTCGTGTGTACCAGACTCAATAATTCTTCCTTTATCCATAACAAATATCACATCGCAATTTTTTATGGTGCTTAGTCTATGTGCAATAAATATAGTGGTCATTTCCTGGCAAAATTCATTAATCGTCTTATCTAGCGCACTTTCTGTAATAGAATCCAAATTGCTCGTAGCTTCATCCAGAATAAGGATTTCTGGTTTCTTCAACATTGCCCTTGTTATTGCAATACGTTGTCTTTGACCACCAGAGAGGTTGGTTCCATTTTCTTCAAGTCGTGTCTCGTATCTCAACGGAAGTTCATTTATGAAATCATGTGCTTGCGCCATTTTAGAGGCTTCAATAATGTTATTCAGTGTCGTATTATCCATTCCAAGTGATATATTCTCAAGAATACTTCCACTAAATAGGAATGTTTCCTGTGGTATATATGAAATCTTTTCTCGCAGTGTTTCTATTTGAATATCTTCGATATTATTTTCGTTAATTAATATGTCACCTGATTCCGCCTTGTATAAATGCAGCAACAGTTTCGATAATGTTGTTTTTCCTGATCCGCTTTCCCCTACAAATGCAACTTTTTGGCCCTTTTTAATCTTCAGATTAATATCTTCAAGCACCAAATTTCTAGTCCCATATCGGAAGTTAACATTTTTAAATTCTATATCTCCACTTATGCTGTCCGGATGTAACTTATTATGCTCATCTTCCCCTTTTTCGGCTTCCAAATCAAGTATTTCGCCTAATCTGTCAGCAGCCACCATAGCTGTTTGAATCTGTGGTTGAAGATTAATTAGATTTTTAACTGGATCTAAGAAATATACAAGTAGTGAGTTAAATGTAATCAACTGTCCAATTGTCATATTCCCATTAATAACACTTACTCCGCCTACCCACAGGATTACAACGCCTCCTACTAATTCAACAAATACTTTCAGTGAATTCTGTAGATTTCCTACCCAGCTTAGATGGAATATACTTCTAAGTAACTTTATAAACTTAATCTCTGTTTCTCTATTTGCTTTTCTTTCAGCATTATATGCTTTAATTGTCTGTATTCCATTCAATGATTCAACCAGATAGGAAGTCAGTTGCGCATTATCTTCCATCTGTGCTCTATTAAGTTTTTCATATGATTTGTTAAATAAAAATACAATAATCATATACAAGACAACCATAATCAGCGTAATTCCAAACATTTTTGCATTCTGCATATATAGGATGACTGCGCCTGCAATCGCCATAATCGTATCAATCATTATCGTAAGCGTCGCACCCGATATTGCATCCCTTACTTTTGATGCATCGTTAAATCTTGATACTATCTCACCAACCTTACGCATTCCGAAGAAGTTCATTGGAAGTTCGAGTACATGCCTGTAATATCCTAGTAATAATGCGATATCCAGTTTTTGACTAAGATAAAGCAATAAATGTGATCGAAATGCATTCAGCAGTACTTTAAAAATATTTAGTATGATTACTCCAATTGATAGAACCATTAATGTTTTACGCAAGCCATCTGGCAGTACATTATCAATTAGCGCTTTAAAATAAAAAGCTCCAATAATACCTAAGATTGTATATATTAGTGATGCTAAGAATATATGTAAAATCAACTTTTTCTGTGGAATCAGCAAGCCAAAAAATCTTTGAAACAACCCTTTTGTCTCATCCCCTTTTTTGAATTCAGCAGTCGGAACCATTATTATTAGCACACCTGTCCAACAATACTTTGGTGGTTCTCCGTTCTGAGTATTTCCCCCCATGAATTCTTCTAAGGTTAGGTTCACAATTCCAACGCAAGGATCGGCAATCGTAATTGTTTTTTTAGTTATATGATGTATAACAACATAATGTAGTAAATTCCCATCAACGACGACATGTGCAATAGAAGGCAATGGAAATCCAGATAGCAAAGCTTCTTTATCTCCCTTGACTCCTTTTGCACTAAACCCCAACTTTTCAGCCGCCATTATTACGCCATATACATTGGTCCCTTGTTTATCAGTTCCTGCTACTTCTCGAATTTTAGATATTGATGTCCTGAAACCGTATTGCCTAGAAATTGTTGCAATGCAAGCTGCTCCACAATCTGTAATATCATGTTGTTTTATGCAATAATATTTCATAAATCTACTCCGTTATCCCCTGCAATGTAGCATATTCCTAGCCAAAATTTTAGCGTCTAGACTATCCAAATAATTTTCCTATCCAATGAATCAATAAATTTCTGTCAATCCAAGCTACACTTGATGCCCCTCCAGAAATATTTTGTTTTTCTTCATTGGTTAGATTTTCAAACTTATTCTCTTTCATCTTTTGTTCACCTCCTAATAATAACAATATTATCAAATTTTTTGTTATTTACAATAGACATGTGACGTTTGGTATCTAATCGGTGGTGTTTGGTATTTTTTTGTATTTTTTTATATTATTTTAAATTTTTATTTGTTTTTTTATAAGTATACAGTATAATTAATTTAGATAAATAATATTATAGGGGGGCATATTATTATGGATTATTATCGTATATATTTTCAGATATTATCAAATGTATTTAATTTTTTCACCTTAGAATTATTTATTTCATATTTATCACCTGATTTTATTTTAAAACGCAAATTTAAAATACGTTGCATTTTCATACCTTTATTGATTGTATACTCCCTGATTCCTGATTTTTCTTATAATGTTTTTATTTGCTATTTATTTGATTTACTATTTGTATTTTTCTCTGTAAATTCAAAATTTTATAAGAAAATATTCATTTTATTAAAATATGAACTTTATGTGAAATTAGCAATAATTATGATTACAATTTTTTTACTTCTACTTACTAATGATTTGTATATAAATCTTAATAATGAGTTATATTCAAATTATCAAACACTACTTGATTTTGCATTAATATTTATAATTTTAAACATATATATTAATTATAAAAAATTAAAAATAATCGGCATTAAAACCTCATACGAACGATCTTTTAACACAATCATTATTCTTTGTGTAATCACATTAGCAATAATAAGCATGCTACTAGGCTCTAACCTAATTGAGCAGGAAAAAGCTATGCCGATTGCATTTTCTCTAGTAATACTGATTATTTTTGCATGTCTTTCGGTTTACCATAATATTATTACTAGTGTCGAAAATGATGCTAAGCAAAAAATTCAAATTGAAAAATATGAACTGGAAGATGAATATTATAAGAAGATTGATGATTCGTTAAAATCCATATCATCGCTTAGACACGACTTTAAAAATCACTTAATCATCATTGATGGATATGCGAATGAAAATAAGATCGATGAGATAAAAAAATATGTCAACAAAATCAATTCCACATTGACTCAGATTACTATCATCAAATCTGAAAGCACTTTACTTTCATCAATATTAAACACAAAAAAACAAGACTGTCTTCAAGCAAATGTCGCTTTTGAATACAATCTTGATTTCTGTAAAATAAATATTGATGATTTTTACCTTGTTACAATCCTTGGAAATATTCTTGACAACGCCATAACTGCTTCATCTAAAGTTGCAAACGGTTTTATTTCCATAATCATAAGACAATTGGACTCCTATCTTGAAATTATATGTTCGAATAGTCATTGTGAAAACCTCACCAAAAAAGACGGATTTTTTATTACCACCAAGGAAAATCCAGGTCCATTTCACGGAATAGGATTAAGTAATGTGGTTCATACAATCGAAGATATTGACGGAACAATCAACTTCAAATATGATGCTTCCACATTTTCTGTTGATATTTTATTGCCTAACTACAACTAAAAAGAAAAACAAGTCTCATTTGCAAGTTTGACCTAAGCATTTTGTCTTTCCTGTCGTATCCGAAGTATTTTATCCATATGCATTTTTCTAAGCGATGTATAATATTTTCTGCTCACTGGTGCTTCAACACTTTCACTAAAACATACGCAACCTTTTTTCACTTCTTTTATTTTAGAAAAATTAACTATATAGCCTTGATGTGAATAGTAAAATTGTTGTACATCTAACTTTCCATATATATTTCCCAATGTTTCATAGCATACAAGTTCACCATCCATAAGATGAAAAATACATTGGTTTTTACGTTTCTCAATATATATGATATCTTTTATTTCAACGAGTTTACTATCTTTATTTGTTTTAACCTCAAGGTACTTTTCATCAGCCTGCTTTTCATCTATACAATATCTAATATTAATAATTGCTCGTTCTAATAATTTCTTCAATTCGACATATTTAACTGGTTTGACAATATAGCCCAAAGCCTCCACCTGATACGCTTCATAAGCATATTGTTCATAGCTTGTTTCAAAACAAATAACTACATTCTTATCAGTTTTTCTAAGCTCTATTGCTGTATCTATACCACTATATTCAGGCATGTCTACATCTAAAAATACAATATGAAACTTGACACCTGAATTTTGCATATCCTGAAGTAACTCCAAGCCAGAATTATATTCATATATATTTAATTTTGTCTCTGATTCACTTTCAAATGCAACAACATATTTTTTAATGTCGGCGATATAATAATCTTCATCATCACATACAGCTACGTTAAACTCATTCATTTTGATGCTTCCCCTTTGATTTTTATGTTATGACATTATCATTTTTTTATTTTCATTTCAATAGGAATGTGACCTTTGGTAGCGTTTTGATGGTGTTTGGACCTCTATCTCGTTATATCATACGGAATCTGTAGCATTGCCGCCTAAGATCAATTTTCCCACTGTTTACGAATCGAATCCATTATTTCCATAACAGAAATTGAGTTTTGGGGTGTTTGGATACTGCTTGATACTTTACCACTCTCGATACACTTTATTGATTCTCTTATCTGATATTCAAAACCATTGATGTCAACTGGCATTTTTATTTCTTCTGTTGTGCCATCATAGAGATCCACATACATTTTTTCAGCTTGCTGGAAATCTGGAAGACGAATACTACCTTTCGTACCGTAAATAACGCCTTCTTTTTCTATTTTCATACCGATTGATACTGTCATCGATGCGGTTGTTCCATTTTCATATTCAAATATCATAGTCTCAAAATCGTCTGTCCCAAACTCACTCATATGCACTTTTGACTGGATTTTGACTGGATTATAGCCAAGTGTCATTGCGACAAATCCAATGTTATATATTCCTATATCAAGGAGCGCACCACCACCAAGTGAAGCATCAAATTTTCTGTTTCTTCTTTCTCCTTGTACTGTAAATCCAAAATCAGCCCTGATGTGCTTAACTTCTCCTATTACTCCATCCGCTATCATCTGTGCTATCTTTAAATGCATTGGCAACATCGAAATCCAAAAAGCTTCCATCAAAAAGATGCCTTTTTCTTTTGCTAGTTCAAAAATCATTTTTGCATCTTTTGCATTCGTTGTCAGTGGCTTCTCACAAAGCACATGTTTTCCTGCCTCAATACACATTTTCATGTTCTCAAAATGCATGCTGTTCGGTGTTGCAATATAGATTGCATCTACCTCTTCATCCTGAAGAAGAGCCTCATACGAATCATAGTATTTAGGAATTGAAAACTCTTGTGCAAAAGCTTTTGCATGTTCTATATTTCTTGAGCCACATGCTACAAGCTGTGTCTCATTACCCATACTGTTAATTGTTTTTGCAAATTTACGTGCAATCGTTCCTGTTGCTAAAATGCCCCATCTAATCATAATTTGTTTCTCCTTTTATTTTCCAAATTGTCTAAATTTCTCAATACTTGTATTTTCTTAAGCTCTAAACTTTCCTAATTCTTAGATTTTTCTAATCTTTAGATTTTTTTAATCCTTAAATTTATCATTTCCTAGTATTATATTGATATACTTTGTATAACGCTGGAATGCCGTAGGAATCGGATATTTTTCTTCCATTTCTGCTGGCTCCACAAAAAAGCAATCTTTAAATACACCAGTGTTTCGTTCTAAATATTGTCGTGCTTCCTCTTTCACTAACGCACCAGTTTTCACTGACTTGATAACTTGTCCCAACTCGTTGGCTTGTTGTATATCAACGACGACCTCTAACTCTTCTACCTTAATCACATATCCAATCATATGCCATTCTTTATGCGTAAAGATATGTTTAGAAGGTTCTAGCTTTTGAATCCTAATTGCAGACAACGACATTTGTTTCACCAAAAGCAATACTTCTTTTTCTGATAAATGACCTTCCACATTCGGAAATTCATATAATCCTGCTAAGATTCCTTTATTGTCCCTTTTTCGAAGAGCGACCTTATCTGCAGACTTGATTACCAAAACGGTTTTTTCTTCAATCGTTCTAGGTTTCTTTGGTGTCTTTTTCGGCAGGTCCATTACAATACCTAGTATATTCGCTTTACACATTTGATTCAAGGGACAAATCTCACATTTTGCCATTCCATTTGGTACACATACCATCGCCCCTATCTCCATTAATGCCTGATTAAAAGCTCCTGCTCTAAATTGTGGCATAGTTGCACGTAATTCATCTTCCACTTTCTTTTTTACGGACTGATTTGTAATGTCTTCTTCACTAGCCAAGACTCTGGAAATCACTCTTAATACATTGCCATCCACGGCTGGAACTGAATTTCCAAACGCAATGGAAGAAATAGCTCCTGCCGTATAACTACCAATTCCCGGAAGTTTTAATAAATCATCATAATTGGATGGAAATTTTCCACCATATTGCTCAACTACTATCT
>Ga0302173_10000603_pt1 | contig 19179 bp, 15 predicted proteins | sample I_Fen_N3_1_FD_198785 | JGI IMG/M metagenome (GOLD analysis project Ga0302173, IMG submission 198785) | Peat permafrost microbial communities from Stordalen Mire near Abisko, Sweden - I_Fen_N3_1 | ecosystem: Environmental > Terrestrial > Soil > Wetlands > Permafrost | place: Sweden: Abisko... | reverse complement strand
ACCTATTTATCTCCATGACTCGCTACTGAATGATTTGACTAAATCTTTTCAGAATGGATTTCCACCATTTAAATTACACAACCTTGCTCAGCCGCACCGGTTCACCGTATCAGTAGCAAGTGATAACACTTCTAAACACTAGAGTTATATTTTCTTATTATATTACATAGTTCTCCTTTAACATAACTCCTTAATTCCTCAGGGCTAATAATTTCCACATATCCAATAATCCTAATAACATCATTTACTGCAAATTCATACTTGAACATATTTATTGTTGCATCTATATAATTTTCTGTTTCTTCTATTTTATATGTCTCAAAACTTTTTAGAATGTCTGCTCTATTTTTAACTATCCTAATAACAACCGGATACTTTTCACTTTGCGAGCATTGATTTATAAAAGCTTCACTGCTCATCTTCCAAAATTCATCTATAAAAAAATCTTCTGGTATAATAAAATTTTCATCTAGATATTCGCATTTAATTATTCGATCACACTTAAACATCCTTATATCATTACTTTTTTCACAATATGCTATCATATACCAATTCATTTCTTTGACAACAATTCCATATGGACGAATATTTCTAAAAGATAATTCACCTTTATGTTTTTTGTATGCTATTCTAAGTTTTCTTGATCTACAAACAGATTGTATAAGCATATCAATATTCTGCAATCTATGAATCTCTCCCCACCATGGAGTATCCTCAACATAAAATCTTCTTTTTATTGTATTTATATCATCGCACAATTGGCGTGACACATTTTTTTCAAGCTTTAATAATACATTATTCAGCTTCATAGCCATATCACTTTGCCTATCTGCTTTTATCCCAATACCATTAAGATATAAATTGATAATATCTTCACCTTGTAGCTTTTTTATTCCAACATCGTAGCCCTCCATAAAGTGTAGTCCTCCATTGGGACCACTATCTGCTGTTAACGGTATGCCTGCCTCACATAGCGCATCAATATCTCTATAAATAGTCCTAACCGAGGTTTCAAGTTCTAATGCCAATTCCTTAGCCTTAACTTTTCCTTTAGATTCAATTAATAGTAATATTGAAATCATTCTATGTAATCTCATAAAAATCTCCTTACTTTTTTAACCAATTATATATTTATGACAATATGTTGTCAACAACTTGCTGTTATACTTATATTAATCTTATAAATTGAAAGGAGAAAAAAATAAATGAAAGTAGGTATTTTAGGGACAGGTTTTGGTGTCACTCATGCTAAAATTTATAGTAAAATTATTGGAGCTGATTCTATAACGGTCTTTGGTAGAAATAAAGATGAGCTTAAGAAAATAGAAAATGAGCTTCATGTAAATGTTACGACCAATATCGATGATATATTGTCTAACAAAGATATTAATTTAGTAGATGTATGCCTTCCAATCACACTTCACAAAGAATATGTTTTAGCTGCCTTAAAAAATGGAAAAGATGTTTTTTGTGAAACTCCTATTACTTTGAACCTAGAGGATGCAATTGACATTAAAGAAGCTGCAAAAAAACATTGGAGGAAAGTTTTTGTTGACCTATTTATAAAATTTGAGCCGGCTTATGAATACATTTATTCCACTATTCAAAATAATTCCCTTGGAAAGTTAAAAGCCCTGCACCTTAGAAGAAAAACACCTCCAATATGGGGCTCTTTGGAATTAGCAACTATTACAACTAATTTAATGATTCATGAGTTTGATTTTGTTACATGGCTTTTAGGAAGTCCAGATAAAATTATGGCTGATGGCGTCAATAGTAAGGAAGGTCAATCAAATGTAAGTGCTATTTTAGGCTATGATGACACCATTGTTGAAGTCCAAGCTTCATCTATGTTACCAAATTGCTATCCTTTTACCACTGCATATGAAGCTTTATTCGAAAACGGTACTGTAGAATACTTTGAAAAAGGGTATAAAAACAGAGAGGAGCGTTATTTACACTTGTTCACTAATAAGGGTGAAGAAGAATTGGACTTATCAAAGAAAAACTGCTTTGAAGAATCTATTAAACATATTCTTAATTGCTGTGAAAAAAATATTCCTACAAAACTTAGTATTGACGATGCAATTGCATCTTTAAAAATAGCATTGCAAATTAAGAACATAATCCTAAATCAATAAAATATGTATTAATTAATAAAGTTAAGATAGTAGATAACATCTTTTTTTCACACTTATATAGAAAATCTCTTAATTTAAAATAAGAAGTACCTTTATTAGATACTTCTTATCTTTGTATTACCAAATATTAAATCCTAACTTTGTTTATTTCATATTAATATTCTTTTATTTATCTTTATATCCTTTATTTATGATAAGGTTCTCCGTATCACCTCTAAGTGAGGTTTTTCTAATTAATTGAATCACTTAACCCTCCACATAAATTTTCTATTCCGCATCAAATTCAATTACCTTTTAGCCTCATATTCAATTATTCCATCTCTTATGTCTATTAAAGTCTTATCATTCTTTTCAAATAAGCCTAATTTATCATTTAATCTATCTCTTACAATCTTATCAAATCTAACTACCTTATTATCAAATTCCAACGACAAATCAACCCATTGCTTTTTATTTTCTTTTAATATCATATCTATTTCATTTATAAAATAATTGTGTTTTCTCTATTTTGTATAGCTAGTCCATATTGTTCATATAGCCATAGGCTTTTTGGAGATATATTAATCAACTTAACTTATGCTTAACTACAAATGAATACATTTTTATGAAATATCTGATTTTCTTTATCATCCCAAATATGTAATTCAATATTATTAGATGCGTCAACCCCAATATTCATCCTATAGATAATATCTTTCCATGGATTTAATGATATTGAGTAGAAAATAGTTCTCTTATAACTATTTAAACTCTTTTCATATAAGACTATTTCGAAATTTTCATCATAATTTAATTCGAATTTAAAAAACACTGTCTTCTTTGTAGGTTTAGTTTCTTCTCTTTCTATCAATGAATAATACATTTTACTATCTTCATTAGAAAAACAAATCAAATCGCAATCTATATTATCTACAAGACTATAATCATTAACAATTCTTCTGCACAATACTTCAATTTGAATATTATTCAAATCAAGTAAAAGATTTTCACGATTTACCCCTGTCATTATTCCAGATTGTAAAGCCAGTCCTCTAACTACAGCATTCTCTTGATATTGATCTATTATTTTAACACCTTTAAAAACATCATCTATTATTTCTCTAATTAAAAATATTTTTGTTCCCTGACCAGTTAAAAGAATACAACTTAATTTGCCGCTATAATACTTCTTATATTTAGTAGACTTTTCCTTTAACTTAATCATCATTTCTTTTATTTTTTTATTTAAACTATCTGTAATCTCACTAAACATTTTTCTTGTTATTATAACTTCGTAATTGCTAATATTACCAGTTGTATTATCAGCATAATCAATATTAAAGTTCACAAAATCCATATTATTAAACATAATCTTTGCTCTTTCAGCTTGATATAAAATTTTAGAATAAATTAATGAATCATTCCTTAAGAGATGATTCATCTTATATTTATTTTGCATTTCATTAATTACATAATCACAGAGTATATAATCATAATCTACACAGCCAAAATTTTTATCTCCTAATGACTGAATAATCTCATAAACCCCATCCTCTATTGATACTAACGCAAGATCCAAAGTACCTCCACCTAAATCAATATTAATAATCAAATCACCATTTTTATTTTGTTGTATTTGACTATAACTCAAAGGAGCTATAGATGATTCTTGTATTATACGTTGAATTTGTAAACTACATAACTTAACACTTTCTTTAATGACTTCCGTCTCCTTATGTCCATAATCGGCAGGTATAGAAATTAATATTTTATTTATCATTCTACCTAAAAATTCTTCAGCATTTCTATGAACAGATTTTATTATTAAACTTATAAGTAATGGTATAGTGAATTCTTTATCATTAAATACATAAGATTCCCTGAACCCAACCATTCTTTTTATATTCTTTATTATCATAGAATTGTGATTATTAGTTTCATAATAAAGAGCATCATTCCCAACTACATATCTTCCATCACTGAACAAAGCAATTACAGATGGAATAATAAGATTATTAGCTGTATCAGGTATTATATGTATCGCTGATTTCATATCGATAATAGAAGCTAACGTATAGCTTGTTCCAAAATCAATACATAAAATAGAATCATTAGCTAATAAAATATTATTAGTTCTTCTTACAACCCCATTACGTATTTCTTTTTTATATATTTCTTCTAATGTATACTCTAGTTTTTTTTTACTTCAATTTTATCCCCAAATTTAAAATCTTTTAGTCTTCCTTCATTATTACCATCTAAAGAGATTATATTACCTAGCTGTGGTTTCTGTATACGTGGCTGTTCAGTAATATATCTATATAGCTTCTCAAACTCTCCAGTTTCATATAATTTATAATGTGTGTAAGGTTGTAGCACTAATGGAATTGACTTATTATCTGTAAAAAGTATAGGCAGTACTTTTTTGTTATATTCAGTCTCGTATAGTATCTGTGTTACATATTTCCCTCAAACTTCGCGCCAAGTCCCCTTCCTATTTTCTCTTTGTTTTCAAATCTATTTTTATAAATTTTTGTACAAACACATAATATATAATCTGATTCTAATATATTCTCTAACATGTATTGAGGCCATCCTTGTTTAGGATTCGTAGTATACTGATCTATTTCAGCTTGAACACCAAGTTCTATTAATTTATCAGCAAGATCTTTAACCTCTTCTTCTAGTTCCTCTGAATCATGACTATAGCTAATAAAAACTTTAGGCATATTGCTCTCTCCTCACGATCTAAAATAACATAACATTTTTTTCTTATTATTACTTACTATAATATTATAGCATATAACCCTTATCAATACCTTATAAGTATATGTACCATTACACCTTATTCTTCTATTGAAATTTATCTTAATCTTAATAAGTATAAAACTCTTTATTTTATAAATTATAATATTACTTATGATACGGTATTTTCAGTTTCAAAAATAGCCTTAGGCAATTTATATCAATGCCTAAGGCTATAAACCTCATTTACTTATGGTACTGTTCACCATATCGATAACAAGTGATCGCATTTTTAAATTTCTACATCAATAAAGAATATTATGACTCTTTAATCCTTACAAACCATTGATTAATCAATGGTTCTTCTTGTTATATTTGCATGAAATTAATTATTACAACATTCACTTACAAATAAACATATGAACGTCAAACATTACAATTAAATAGCATTAATCTAAATATCTTTCTTAAGTATAGGAATATTACAACCACTTAATCCATCTGTTTCAATAGCATTTATTGCATATTTAAATGCAAATTCTATATCTCTACCCGCCCCTAAAGCTTCATAAAAACCACTCGAAAACATTATTGCTGAATCATCTCCAACCGAATCACTCATTCCTATAACATATGGAATATGCTTAACTATTTCATTTGCTTGATCTTCAGAATAACAAGAGTTTAACACGACGCACTTAATCTTATCTTTAAAAAGATTAAGCAAGTTACTCAAAGCAGTGTTAGATACAGTTTTCGCCATACCCGTTTCATCCTCAAGCACTATGCCCTCATAGCTTCCATGGCCAGAATAGTGTAATATAAAAGGTTCTTCTTCTAGAAGCGCTCTTCTAAAATCGCTTGTTCTTGCCGCAAGTTTTTTTACCAATTTGTAACTATCTCTTGCTTTTGCCCTTGATAATCCTTCCTCAACACTTCTTATTTCCCTGTCTAATCTTAGCCAACTCGTATCATCAGGGTTAGATGTTATAAATAATATCTTATGAACTTGTTTTTCCCTATCTAGCTCTGCAAATAACCTTCTATTATTAAATTCTTCATTTTTAGTTTTATCAGCAACACTTGCTGCAACTTCTTCTCTCACACTCTCATCCTCCAATCCATTCAATAAATGTGTTACACTTACCACTTTATTAAGTTCTTTAACCACAATACTATTCATTAAGTGCCTTTCATGTAGAATTAATAAATCGTAATCAATTAAAGCTTCTCTACCGTTTTGCCTCAAAATTATGTATTTTGTCGCGTTAATTCCCTTTAAATTCTCATGAATCAAATCAAATTGACCTCTAATAAATGACATAAAATCTCTTTTGTTCCCTTCCCCAACTACTTCAATCACAATTTTTTTATCACTCGGATCAGCTTTTATCAGTGCCTCACAATTATCTTTTTTAATAATTACTCCGTTCCTCCAATAATCATTATTTCTAATAAGTTTATGTATTTTTACAATAAATCTAGACATAATACTACTTGGCATTACATCGTATGAAAATTGAAATAAAATTTTAATAGTACTATCTGAGTTCCACTCAAACTCAGGTCTATCTTTTGGAAAAGCACCCGGTATAAAGTAAGAATCAATATTATCTGGAACTTGAAAGCATAGCTCAAATCTCTGCATTATATCCATTATATATCTATGTTCTTTGATTGTTGGATACTTTATTTTATCTAATATAAAAGAAACTTCTTCAATTGTTAAAATCCCCTTTTTTAGCACAACTTCAATTGAGGCTATAACTTGATATACTCCCTTTGTGACCCACTCGGGATTTAAAACTTGTGTATCTCTTAAACTAATTATATTGCTATTTGAATTTCTAAAATTCAGCATAACTCCCAAGTCATTCAATATTCCAACTAGAGTCTGCATACTTTCACCAATAATATTACTATCAATTTTCTTACAAATCTTTTCATAATCTGTATATTGAATGTAATCTTTATTTTGTTTTTCTAGCATTTCCTTTATCTGAAAATAACTTTTGGGAAGAGGAAAGTTTAAATGGTCTAGTTTTGAAATTGATTTACTTATCAATGCTTTCAATTCGTCTATTCCGAGCCCATTAACACAAGAAGTTTCTACAAACCCTATAATATTACTATATTTATCTTGTAATTCACCTTTTCCGATATCCGCCATGTGTATCTCACATTTATTAATTGCTACTACAACTGGCACATTTCCTGCATATGAACTGACTAGTTTTAGCCAGTACTCCAATTCTGATTCACCATATTTATCTTCTGCTCTAGGGTTCACTACAATAATATACACACTTCTACTTGTCATAAAAAACTTATGAGTAGCATGCATAATTTCTTGCCCACCAAAATCCCAAACATGGAGTTTAATGATGTTTTTATTACAATTTACTTTCCAGTCCCTAATTTCTATTCCTTTAGTCTTTTCAGGATTACCAATATTACCATTCAAGATCATATTTGCAAGTGATGTCTTTCCCACCTCACCTGTACCAATAAAAATTAGTTTTGCCTCATGTAGTGGTTTCTTTTCAGTGGATTGCTGCACATCTAATATGTACCTTATCAATTCCTCTGGATCTTTATCATAAAGTTCTTCCGGAAGATTAATTGGGTTGCCGGTAATATCAAAACCATGTCTATAAAATATTTTATCACTATTAATCAATTTTTTCAGCATGGATAATTCACTAGGAAAATATTGAATATTGTTATTTGATAAATTTATCGATTCAAGATTACTAAGTCCCCCTATACTTGAAGGTATCTTTTCTATATTATTATCTTCTAACAACAAATATTTTAGTTTGTTTAAGCAGCCTATGGAGTTTGGTATTTCTTTAATCTTATTTTTACCTAATCTTAATTCAACCAAGTTTTCTAATAATCCAATATTGTTTGGTATTTTGGATAGTTTGTTATTGTTTGAAATTAATTTAGCTAAGCTCTTTAGGTTACATAATCTTTCATCAACTTCTTCAAGCTTATTTTCTGAAATATCAAGGTACCAAAGTTCTTTCAAATTATAAATTACGTCAGGAATTTCCTCCAACCCCAAATGGCTTAATCGTAATTGCTTTAGTTTCTCTAATTTACCTATACCATCAATAGGATCATTGATAGGATTCTTTGCGATAGATAGAGCTTCTATACTTCTCATTTCAAAAATATATTCAATGCCTGATTCAATTTTATTATCATATAACCACAAACTATCTAGGTTTTTCATCGCTAATAAATACTCCGGTACTCTTTTTATGTTATTCGCCGACAAATTTAGGTAAGTTAGTTTCTTCAGTTTAGTAATTTGCTTTGGTATACTCCTAAGCTTGCCACTTATAATTAATAATTCCTTTAAGTTTAGTAACATAAAAATAACTTGTGGCATCTTTCTAATGTTACAATTTTGTAACTGTAATGATTCTAGATTACTAAGATATTTCATAGACAATGGTAAATCTGTTAACATTGAATTATTTAAAGTTAAAGCTTCTAACTTTATAAGGTTCATTATTTTTGTATCTAATTCTTTTATATTTATTAATGTTAACTTTTTAATAAAATTACATTCATATAGTTCATCTGGAATTATGCCCAATTGACCTAGGTCTAATATTAGTTCACTACTTTTTAATTCCTTTGCAGATTCAATCTTTCTAATTAAATCAGATTTCATATTGCTATCCCCCTGCTCAATATCACTTGTTCATTAAATATTCTACACTATACTGTAAATTTCCTCTATACTTAACAAAATATTATAAATAATTATGTATTTCATTACATTAGACAGTAGGCTCCAGTTATTATTTATATATATTGAGTTCACCATATTATTATGATCAGCTTTAAAATTTTTCATAATTCGGACATCATGTGAATATATATTCTAGCCTATACCTTTTTACTGAGCAGTCAAAAATTCTATAAAAAAAATTAACCCTTTTAGGTGAATTTATAGTATCCCTTTAATTTATTAAGAAAAAAAGGAATCTTTTAAAACAACAACAGTTAAGATTTATGGCAATGAGCAAGAAGTTAGCTACTATTATATAAATTCTATATTGGTTAGTACAGATCTTAAATCTAAATTCATAAACAATAATAAGACTGCATGGCTATCATTTTAAAATTGAGTTTACATTTCGTGAACTAAAACAAGTAATTGGTGCTTTTAGTTACCAGTTTTAGAGCAAATCAATGTCAAAGTTAAATAGTAAATAGATTTAAGAGAAAAGATGAAATTGATGCTATTGATAATAGTTGAGGATGAAAAAGTAAAAGAATGAATCATATTTACACAAAATGCTGTTGAAATGTATGTTATGTGTAGCTGTATTGCCATAGGTTTATTACAAACAATAGAATTAATCTTTTCATCAACTGAATTAAATAACAAAATTTTTAGGTATTTGAGAACACCATTAAAAACTATAGTTTCAGAAGCAACTGTAGCATTCTACTTACGAAAAAACATTATTTGTATTCATTTATCTTCATTATAACTTAACTTACTGTTCTAAATTTAATTATGTTATCGTTCAAAAAAATCACTCAAAAATCTTCAAAGGGGGAAAAACCCACGCCATTCCTGTCGTGGGTTTCATTGGTGGAGGTGAATCACACCTAACCTCTATTTTATTATCCAATTTTAGTAAATTCCTCATTTACTTATGATACGGTTCACCCTTAATTATCCTAAACCCCCTATAAATCTGTTCCAACAGCATAACCCTAAAAAGCTGATGAGGGAATGTCATCTTTGAGAAGCACAGTTTATAGTTTGCTCTAGCTAAAACACTTTTTGAAATTCCTAAGCTTCCCCCTATTATAAATGCTATGTTTGAATTTCCTATTACGCCTAAGTTTTCTATGTAATCTGCAAATTCTTGTGAGGTTAAGTGTTTACCAGCCAAATCCATAGCTATTACAAACATATTATCTTTTATTTTATTTAGGATTGCTTGACCTTCCTTTTCCTTAATTGCTTCCTCCTCTTTTTCTGATGCATTATCAGGTGTTTTTTCATCTGATAATTCTATTATTTCTAATTTGCAATATCTTCCTAGTCTCTTTGAGTACTCATCAATAGCATCTCTTAAAAACTTTTCTTTTATTTTTCCAACCGTTATTATTGTAATATTCATTATATTCTCCTTTGGTTATTCATAATAGTTCTATTACTTTTTGATTATTCCTTATAATAAAGATAAGAAAAAATGCCTCAAAAATCAACACTATTTTGCATCTGATTTTTGAAGGCACTTTAGGCACAATCAAAAAAATAACAAGTTTATATGCCTTATCTTACATAACTTTAACTTTTGCTTTTAATTTAGGGATGTGAAAGAAAATAGCAAGTAAAAGATGCGACGTATATTTTGAGTCAGACAAGGAAACAAGTTTAGTTAATAGCAGTTCTATTGGCTGAACTTGTTGACGCAGTATTACGTAAAATAGACTAGCATACTGACTTGTTATTTTTTTGAGCATCCCTTTATTCCATATAATCTATATGCTGTTAATATAGCACCTATTGCACATATTGTAGCAGCCGCTATATAAACATAATGCATTCCATATACAAAAACATCATCTCTTCCTTCAATATATCCAGTAACATGATACCCTATTTTGCTACTCATACGATTATATAACAGTGCTGTTGATAGTGATATTCCAAAAACCATTCCTAAATTTCTTACTAAAGCATTTACACTACCTGCAATACCCAAATTACTTTTATCTACCGTAGACATAACCAAGGAATTGTTAGGTGATTGAAACATTCCATTTCCCATAGTCATTATGGCTATAAATGAAATTAATGTGCCTAAATAAGAGTACTCGTTTAAGTTAGACATTAAAAATAATCCACAACTTGTTCCCATAAGACCTACAAATGTTAATACTTCTGAACCCACTCTATCTGATATATATCCACTCATTGGTGCAACAAATGCCAATATTATTGGTGATACCATCATGAGTAATCCTGTAAATGATGGTGTTAACTTCATTACATACTGCAAATAAAATGGCAGTATTATATTTGAACAACTTATTGCTACAAATGATATGAATGCACAAAATATACTTAGTGAGAATAAGAAGTTGTTGAATATTTCAAGTTTCAGTAATGGCTGCACTGTTCTTTTTTCAACGATTATAAATATTACAAATAAAACTATAGAAAAAATTAAGCTTGCTATTATAGCTTTATTTTCATATCCAACTTCCTTTCCAAAAGTTAATGCTCCAAATAGTAATACCATAGTTAATCCAAATAAAATTGCTCCTTTTATATCAAACTTTTCATTCGAATTATTTTCACTCTTAGGAAGTGTTTTCATTGCTATAACTATAGCTAAAATTCCTATTGGTATATTTATTAAGAAAATGTATTGCCAGCTAAAAAATGAAACAATAATTCCACCTACTGGAGGTCCTATCATTGAACCTAATGCCACAAATGTACCATTTAACCCCAACGCTCTACCTCTTTCATTACTTGGAAATACATGTGTTATTATTCCATGACTTGTAGACATAGTACCTGCTGCACCTATCGCTTGCAACCCTCTTGAGAAAACTAACATTATCAATGAATTAGACAATCCGCAAGCAAGAGAGCCAATCGTAAAGATTATAATACCTAACTTAAAAATTGTAGTCTTCCCTTTAATATCTGCCAATCTTCCGAATACGAGAATAGTTGCTACAATCACTATTAAATAACTAGTAACTACCCATTCTATAGATGCCATACTTACAGATAACCTTTCAGCCATAACAGGTAAAGCAACATTTACTATACTACCATCAAGCGTAGCCATAAATGTCAATAATACAGTAGTAAGCAATATTAACCATCTTTTCTTATGTATTTCATTATTTGTATTCTCCATAAATTTTATCCTTTCTGTACACGTAAAATAGTTATTATAAAATATTTTCTATTTTTACATATGTAAAATAATATTCTATTTAATCATATTACAACTTATATAGTTGCCTTATAATAAAGTAAATTATAATATACTTTTATTATTTGTACAAATAACAGAATAATTCATGAAATATAATCCACAAATGCTCTACACAAAATATAATCCACAAATACTATTTCTAACTAGAAATTTATCCACATATCTTCCTCATTCTATGGATAACTTATGATTTTATATTAAATCATAAAAATATATCTTTAAATTCCAATTTTCTCTTATACTCTGTATTTACTAAATTAAAGTTGTATATCTAAACCAGAAATAAAGAGTACTCTTTTGTGTAGTGTTACATCAGAGAACTTAGCTGTAGGTATTTCTTCATTAGAAGTTGTTCCATTTATAACTTGTCCTAAGCTTGTCTTAGGAACAAGTTGAAATGGTGCAACTTCTAATGATAGAAATCCACAGCTAAGTTCTCAGTAACCGGAACAACAGAGTACTCTTTATTTCGGTAGTATATACTTTTCTAATTTAATTTAAAGGATCCAACCATTTCATTTAGATTGTCTGATGAATATTCTAGAACTTCAGTAGCTTGTTTTAGTTGTTTTATTTCTGATAATATCTTTTTGACCATTGTTAATGATTCTTCACTCTTACTTGAATTATTTTCAGTAGATTGTTCTACCTTATCAGCCATAGTACTAACATTATTCATTACCTTTCCAACATTTTCACTTTGTGTTGAGGTTATTTTTGCAATAGACTGCATAGCATTAGCAATTATATTTACATCATCATTTATTTGTTCAAATGATTGCATAGAATTTTTTACACTTCCTGTTGATGTGCTTACTTTGCTATTTATCTCCCCTGCATATTCAACTGTAGCCTGTGTTTGATGTTGAACTTGCTTAATAACATTACTTATTGATTTAGTTGCTACTTCTGTTTCCAATGCTAATTTAGAAATCTCCTCTGCAACAACTGTAAATCCTCTTCCACTCTCTCCAGCTCTTGCAGCTTCAATTGATGCATTAAGTGCTAACAGTTGAGTTTGCTTACTTATATTACTTATTACATTTATAACTTCACTTATTTCATTGGAATATCCTTGTAATGTGCTAATAGATTCTACAGTTCTATTAATTGTACTCTCTAAATCCTGCATATTGTTCAGAACTTCTTTTGATGTATTTTGTGCTATTGTTGAACTCTCATTAGTGCCTTCAATTATTGCCGAAACCTCTAGAATAAGACTATCCATTTCTTGAATTGATGCTGAAATTTCTGAGAATTTATTTTTTGTATCCTGAAATACTAAGTTTTGCTCCTTAGAATTTTCTAATAAGCTTACAACTGTATTTTCTATTACTCCCATTCCTTTTTTAACTTCACTTGTTATACCTGAAACTATAGTTACTGATTTTTTTGTAGTTTTTGCTGATTTTTTTACTCTATATAACATACTCATTTGATTATTTATAAATTTATTAAACCATCTTGATAGTTCTCCAATTTCATCTGATGACATTTTCTTTACTCTTTTTGTTAAATTTCCTTCACCTTCTGCAATGTCTTGTAATATATTTATCGTCCTGCTTAGAGGTGATGAAACCATCTTTTTAGAAATCACTAAAGTAAATATTGATAATATAAACCACATTCCTAAAGATGTAATTATACTCATACTTGGTGCAAGCTTTTCTGTCACAAAATTTATTGATATTAATATTGCTGACACAATTGATATGGCCATTGGCATTTTTAAATTAATACTTTGAAAATTATAGATTTCGTCTATATCACCTTCACACATCATACCCCAAACTTCTTCACAATTAGGAGGTGTTATTAATACTCCTTTACCACCAACCATAATATGTCTATAATCAGGGTATCCAGGCCAACAATCTAGATTCTCACTATTTTTAATAGTATTTTCTACACCTTGATGCAATTTATTAGTTGCTGGGTCATTAAATATAATTTCAAATTCAGTATGTTCTTTAATTTGTACCAATCCCCAGCTTCTCGTTTTAATTCCATCCTTAAGATTATCCCCTAAGGTAAAAGCATTGTCTTCAAATCTACTTCTAGATATTGCTGTTCCTTGCTTAATTCCTCTATTTGACTTTACCATAAATAAATAGTTGTCTCCAGAATCTTTGTATATATGAGTATCTTCATCTTGAATTACATTACTCATATCATCATTTAATGTTCTACAACATAATATTCTAACTTGATCATTATGATTTTTGCATTTATTAGAAAACATTAATGTAACATCATCAGCAAAGTTCTTATTACTTATATCAGTATCCAGAGTTCTTTTATCTATGTATGGACCATACATTAATGGTCTGCCTTCTAAACCAGCTTTTAAATTAGGTAAATCACTCATATTTAAGCCTATATGTTCTTTACAAGAAGAAACTGATACTGTTCCTCTTTCATCTAAAACAAATATTTCACAAAAATCTTCATACTTTTTTACAGTTTCAACTAAATAATTGCATACTATATTATCATCATCCTCTAATGCTACAAGTGAATTTTTAATATTATCTAATTGAGCCCACTTATCATTAAACCAGTTATCTAATGCTTTTTTTCTTCCATTAGATATTCCTTCAAAAACCTTTTCTGAATGATCTCTTAAGTTCCTGTTAAGTAAATATTTAAGTTTTAAAGTCATATTTAATTCCTCCCCCAAAATATTATTGCTTACTTATAATTAAAAATTTCTAAAAATAAAACACTAATAAAGATTTTTTATAAAATCTATAATTAGTGCTAACATAGCATATTTATTCTTTTTTAATTGTATTATTTTATAATATAATTATATCACTATATTTATATTTGTGAATTGTAATTTTTCATAAAATTTCTAAAAAGAAAAAAGCTCTATCAAAAATAGAACTTTTTAACTTAATCGGTATTTATTTTAATGTGTCTTATATTATAATTTACTTAATCAATTAAAAGTATTATTTATTTTTTCCACAACACTTTTTATATTTCTTTCCACTTCCACATGGGCACTCGTCATTTCTTCCTACTTTGTCTAAGTTTCTTACAATTTTAGATTCTTTAAATTGTTTTTGTATTTCATTTCTTTTTTCTTCTGAGAATATTCCTTCCCATTGTGGTAATGTATATAAATATTCAGCTTTTGCATCTAACATGTTAAAGTATAAAGTTTCTAGATTTATATCAAATACTAATTCAGTATCTGCATCGACAGTTTCAAGGTCATATTGATTCTTTAAACTATCATTGATTCCATCCATAAATCCCATAGTAAATTCTACTGTTGAATTATATTTATTAGCTAATTCATTAATAGTAGTCTTTGTAACTTCTTTATGATTAGCTAATAGATCCTTGTATATTCCTTTTTCTAATTTACTATATTCTACCCAGAAAGCATTTTCCCCTTTAGTCTTTACATATTCAACAACCATTTCAGTCCATTCTGTATATAAACTCATTTTGTTAAGTCCTCCTTGAATCTTCTTTTTATATATAATCTTTATAAATTATAACCTAAAATTGATTAAATTTCTATATAGCTACTAGGATTATGTCTATTTGCCATAGTTAACATTATGTCCTCTTTTTGCCTAATTCCATTTTCATTTAATACATTTAATACTGTTTGATATGCTAAATCAGGTTGATTATTTGTATTACTTAAATGTCCTAAAATAATCTTTTTGTTTGCTGAGCATTTAGATAATTCAACAATAGCATTTCCACAGTCATCATTAGACAAATGTCCTATCTCGCTAAGTATTCTTCTCTTTAATGGATATGGATATGGCCCAAACTTAAGCATATTAACATCATGGTTGCTTTCAAGAAGTATAACCTCTGAATCTTTTATATTATTATAAATCTCCCTAGTGAAAGTACCAAAATCTGTTGCTACACTTATGCTTTTACCTCCAGAACTTACTGTATATCCCATTGGTGCTGCAGCATCATGTGGAATATTAAAAGCTTTAATATTCATATCATATATTTCAGTAACTGACCTTTTATCAATTACTTTTATATTATGTTCTTTTATCTTTCCAATTGAATTCTCCATAGCAGACCAAGTATCAGCGTTTGCATATATAGGAATATCATATTTTCTAGATAATACCCCTATTCCCTTAACATGATCACTATGCTCATGAGTTATAAAAATTCCATTCAAATCTTTTGGCTCTTGCTTAATTTCCTGCAATGCCATGTCAATTTTTTTACCTGGGAGTCCTGCATCAATCAATATTTTAGCTTTATCTGAAGCAATAAACATGCTGTTACCACTACTACCACTATATAAAGAACAAAATATCATTCGTAATCACTCCCCTTTAAGATTTTTATTACTCTTCAACTTTTATTCTTATAATATCTGCACCTAGTGCCTTAAATTTATTTTCTATGTGAGGGTATCCTCTGTCTATGTGCTCTATACTAGTTATTTCAGTTGTACCCTCTGCAACTAGTCCTGCTATAACCATAGCTGCACCAGCTCTTAAATCTGTTGCTTTTACCATAGCACCTGTTAATTTTTGTGATCCTTCAATAATCGCAACTCTTCCTTCAACTTTTATATTAGCACCCATTTTCTTTAATTCATCTATGTGCTTATGTCTGCTCTCCCAAATAGATTCAGTAATTAAACTTCTTCCTGGAACAATACTTAATAATGTTGACATTGGTTGTTGAATATCTGTAGGAAATCCTGGATATGGAGTTGTTTTTATGTTAACTCCTTTAAGTGGAGTCTTTACACTCACTCTAATACAGTCGTCCCCTTCTTCAATTATAGCTCCCATTTCTGTAAGCTTTGCTGTAATTGATTCTAAATGTTTTGGTATAACATTTTTGATACAAACATCTCCACCTGTTGCTGCTGCTGCTATCATAAATGTACCAGCCTCAATTTGATCTGGGATTACACTATATGAACAACCTTTTAAGCTTTGTACTCCCTTAATTCTTATTATATCAGTACCTGCACCTTTTATATCAGCACCCATTGTATTTAGAAAGTTTGCTACGTCAACAACATGAGGTTCTTTAGCTACATTCTCTAGTGATGTAACCCCTTCTGCTAGTGTTGCTGCTATCATTACATTTATTGTTGCACCTACTGAGACTACATCAAAAAATATATTAGCTCCAATTAATCTATCAGCTTTAACTATAGCTGCACCATGTTCTATTGTAACCTCTGCACCTAAAGCCTCAAATCCTTTTATATGTTGATCTATCGGTCTTACTCCTATTGGACATCCACCTGGAAGATATACTTTTGCTTGTTTAAATCTTGATAATAAAGCTCCTATAAAATAATAAGAAGCTCTCATTCGTCTAACATCATCTGTGCAAGCTTCATAACTGCTTACTGTAGTGCTATCTATTTCTAACGTATTATTATCTATCTTAACTATACTACAACCTAAACTCTTAAGTATTCTCTCTAAGCAGTGTACATCTTCAATATCTGGTATATTATCAATTATGCATTTTCCATTGCTTGCCATTATTGCTGCTGGTAATATTGCTACTGCTGCATTTTTAGCTCCGTTGATATCAACGCTGCCTCTTAGCAAGTTTCCTCCGTTTATAACTAATCTTTCCATTGAATTCACCCTATCTATATAAAATCTATCATTATTACATTCATTTATAGTAATTTGCATTATTAACCTATTTTATTATTAAAATCTACTTTAATTATTATATCATAAACAAAACTTATTTAAATATATTTTTTTAGTGTATTGCTACTTTTTTCAGTATATATAACATTTAATATAAATTTTTTAGTGGTTTATCTGTAAATTCGCACCATAATGGCTGTTTTGTTAAAATAATATATATTTATCCATGTTAAAATAATCCTAATATTACATAATTATTATTTGTATTAATCATTTAATTATTCTTCTATTCTTTTATTTTATTTATTGTGTTATAATTTATCCGATAGCTAGCATTCGTAAATCTACATCTTATTAAAGTGACAGATAACGGTTGCACGCTCCTAAACATTGTACCACTTGATGGTATTAGTTCAACTAAATTCCCTCTAAAAAGTTTCACTTTATTAAAACTTTGAGTAATATGCTAATTGAGATTGTGAGGTTTATCATGAAGTACTATATAGTTGCATTATTTGATGAGGAAACCTATCAAGTAATATCGCCAATACAAAGAAATATGTCTAAAAAATTTAGAGCAAATAGAAATTCACCAGTACCTTTTGTTTTATTAACAACTATAGATAATCCGAATTTGGATAAATTGTATCCTGTTGTTGATAAAATTATAGCTTCATACAAAAGTTTTAGAATTGATGCTAATGACTTAGTATATCTATTTGAGCCTACTAAAAGCGTAAATTTAAAAATAGATGATAAAGGTTATATTAAAAGGCTTTCTCGTTGTCTTTTGGATACATTAGAACTTAATGGTTTTAGTGTTAGTTCCTTTGAAGATAACTTTGTTTCTCTTGCTAGCTTAGGTTATATTCCTAAAGACTATAAGAAACAAGATGTTAAATTAAATTTTCCAGAAATATTTGATAAAGATAATTTTGTTAAATTAAGAATTAAGAGCATTGAAATATGGAAATTACCTACAATAAAGAAAAATACTCCTGCTAAAAGCTACATATTAAGAGATTTCTAGTAGCATAGAATATTATTAGCTACGAAAATCTACCTTAAATTAGTTTTTACTAAATAATAATTAAATAAATTTATAGTTGAGCTTTACTTTAAGTCTTAACCATTTTTAAGACTATCTAAAATAATATGCAAATTATTTTAGATAGTCTTATTTTTTTGCAATTATTCATACAACAAATCCCTTAACAGTTAAATTTTATATGAACATAAAATTTATTTTTTTGTATTCGTTTTCTGAACTTTCATTTATTCTTAATATTCTGTAAAATGATATTAATGACTAGAAATTGTAGGAGGATTCAATATGAATATTCAATCACTATTTAAAATTCAAAAAAAGTACAATGATGGTTTACCAATAAATAATGAGTTAAGTTCTCATAAATTGCAAGTACGTAAGAATTTAGAATTCGAAATAGCACTTGGTGATTTAGCTAATGAAACTAATTGTTTTAATTACTTAACTAAAAAGACTAAACCAATCAATATGACAGCAATATTTAATAAATATATAACTTGTATTTCTCAAGCATTAACACTAGGTATTGATCATAAATATACAGATTTAATAGCAGTATCTATTCATCCTAATGACTATTGTTTAAGTGATCAATTCTTAAATTTATATATTGATATCAACGATTTAATTGG
>Ga0302173_10000602_pt1 | contig 19204 bp, 13 predicted proteins | sample I_Fen_N3_1_FD_198785 | JGI IMG/M metagenome (GOLD analysis project Ga0302173, IMG submission 198785) | Peat permafrost microbial communities from Stordalen Mire near Abisko, Sweden - I_Fen_N3_1 | ecosystem: Environmental > Terrestrial > Soil > Wetlands > Permafrost | place: Sweden: Abisko... | reverse complement strand
TAAGTGAATTCTCCATCTTTGTATCTATTAAATAAAACTCTTGCAAAGAAATCCTCTTTCCAAGCATATTGTTGCAGATTATCATAAAGTTTATTAGAAGCTTTTTCAAGATTACTACAATATAATGCATCTTCCTTCTGTTTTCCAATTTCAATCATTTCATCCATAGCAACCTTTAATAGGAACCCATTCATAACACTTTCAGAATAATCACTTTCATATGGTTCTCCATCTTTTCCAGTTCTAGCTATCTGCTCCTTGTATCTTCTTTCTTTTTCAACACCATTTATAAAATCAGTATCAAGTTTTAGACAATCGTTCCAATCCGCAAAATCAAGTAAAGGTATTCCATGTTTTCCTATTGAAATTTCTCCTGAATATCTTAAAATAGCTTTTATTGTATCATATAAGCTTCTTTTCTTTACTTGGTTACTTCCGCCTATAATTAATTCTTCATCTAGGAATGTATTATCACCAGTAATATTTATATATCTATATACAGCCTGAATTAACCACAATCCATCATCAGACCATTTACCTGGTTCTTTACCAATCCAAAAGAAGTTATGGTAAGCATAACCAAAATCAAATACCTTTTCAGCCCATTCTTTTATTAAATTTTTAGCTAGATCTTTTTTACCCATTCCTATAAAGTAGTACATTGATGCATAAATATCTTGAATTTCTCTAAATCCTATTTCTCTATAGCCTTTTTGTGTTTGGTCAAAGGAACGCGATACAAAGGTTTGATATAGAACTTGGAAAGGTAAATTCTTATTAACATAAGTATCAAATTGCTTGTCTCCTGAAATAACTTGTAGATAACTTCTATATTCATCAATAAAGTTCATACTTTTATTAAAAGCATTTAATATTTCTTTTTCATTTCTATACTTAATAATTAGATTTTGCACCTCAGTTTTAAAGGTATTTTCATCAAAGTTATCATTTGTCTTATTTGAAACTAATCCAGTTAAATTATCAATAGAAATTTCAGCTAAAGGCTGTATTTTAATCTCACTGCAAACAGCAAAGAAACCTGGTCCTTTTCTATTTAAATTGCTGCTAAGTTTGCATAATCCCTCTGGTCTTTCCAATGAACCACTTCCCACGAATTCACTATAGCTTGTACAAAACTCCTTAGGAAGTACTGATCCTTTTTCATTATGGGTAATCATAGTATGAAATCTGTAGTCGCCGCTTGTATACATTGGATAATAATCTGAAGATATAGCCATTACAGAGCCTTCATCATCAACCAATACCTTTGCCTGCATAATTACATTACTGTATAAAACATCCTCCATCAATGCACTCGGAGCAGCACTTCCAAACATACCGGTATAAACTATTTTAATATTTCTTACTCTATTTGTACTATTCTTTATTTTAATTTGTTGTGCCTCAACAGCTATAGGCATGTTCTCTTCTTGAGAAAGTAAGAAAATTAATCTTTCAATCTCTAATCCACACTTAGTCTTATAAATAATTTTAGTGTGATTTTGAGAATGAACGCATTTACCAACTTCTATATTTTCATCTGTGACATTTGCTGAGTAAAATATTTGTTTTCCATCTTCTACTAAATAAAACTGACGGTTTGCAGGAAAACCATTTTCTTCTTGAAGCATATCCCATCTTGTAGCCAATACTTGAGTAGCTGCATGAGATCTAAAGCTTCCTCTTCCTAGTTTATCTACTACGCTCTTTGGAGTAGTCTGTAATGGATGAGCAAAATTAATTCTATTGCCTAACAATAAATTTGTATAAAAATGTGGCCCAGGAGCTGGAGCTAATAAGTCTATTTCATGTTCTCCATCTTCATTGATAAGTCCCACACCATAAGTTATTTTTTTTACCATTTTGTTTATCTTATTGCTAACCCCAAGGTCTAATGTCACTTCAGTAATTAATCCCTTATTACAAGCTAATAAATTAGTATCATCTATATTCTTAGTAAGTCTAATGATTACAAATTCATTGTCTTCTAAAATTCTATCTAACAGTACAGCTATCTCTCTATCCTTAAATATTTCTAAGGTAACAGGAATTTTAATCGGTAAATTAGCAACACCCACTGCCTTTTTATATGTACTATCATAGAATATACCATCTATAACAGCTTGATTTTCAATCCTTTCATTAAATATTTCTCTTAAGATCTGCTCTGCAGACTGTTCAACTTTTCTAGCTACAACTTCTCTCATTTATTTGCCTCCTAAATATATTAATTTTTATTATTTTCGTTATTTATTTAATCTATGTTTATTGAACTTCAACGTCCTTATTATTGTATTTTTCTTCAATATCTAAGAGCATACTTTTTTCCATAAACATTATTAAGTAACATATAATACTCACAAAAAACAAAGGTAGTATCACAATCAATTTAATTTTAATGAGTATAACCCATAGTATATAGCCTACTGCAATAGATATTATACATACATAAATTTTCTTAATTAGATACATTGAAGATAATGCAAGGATCTCTTTTTTCTTCAAATAAAATCTTGACATTATTGGAAATATATTAAACCCTAAAGCAATACATACAAAAATTATAATTCTAGGAATAATGCCCACTAAAGTCAAAGTAGAATTAATATTAAAATATACTATATTTACCCAAGCTAAAGTTAGAATAAATATCCCTAATGTCCAAAAAAGTACTGAATCAAGAAAATTTATCTTATACGCTTTAAAAAAGTCTTTTGTGGCATCTATATCTCCCTCTCTCGTGAGCTTACCCATTAAACTTAACAATGCAGTTAGTGCGGGTCCAATAGGTATTGATGACAACATTAAAATAATAATCATATAAACATCAACAGTTTCATAATTTATCAACCCTAATGTTACAAATATAAAAGGAATGTTTAAAATCCAAAAATAAAAGTTTCCTAATAAAAACCACCATACATAATTAAAAAATTTAACAATAACACCATCATTGAATTCTCTTCTTTTACTCATTATTTCTTCCTATCTCTTTCACAAATATATTTCTACTTCTAACAACTATTTTCATAATATAAAATTACTTTCTATAAACATATATACATTCACTTTATCTTATATCTTCTTTTAGTTTGAAATTATTAACTTGTTTTATAAGATTATTAGAATTATCTTCAAGTAATTGTGCAGTATTAGCTAAACTTTCAGATGATGCTGTAACTTCTTGTGTTGAAGCAGCGATTTCTTCTGAAGAAGCTGAGTTCTCTTCTGATATGCTAGCTATAGAATGTATTGTTTCAACAATCTGATCTTTCTTATTGTTAATTTCTTCAACTGTGTTATTTATTTCTTCTATTTGTGGAAGAATATCATTAATAGCTTCAATTATTTTTTTGAAATCTTGAACTGAATTTTCAATAACAGTTATTTGTTGTTTTAACTCTTTATTAACTCCATTAGTAGTACTTACTACAGTTCCTGTTTCCTTAGAAATATCTTGGATTAATCTATTGATATCATTAGATGAGCTCTTTGATTGTTCTGCTAATTTTTTAATTTCATTAGCTACAACTGCAAATCCTTTTCCAGCTTCACCTGCTCTAGCCGCTTCAATAGATGCATTTAAGGACAATAAATTAGTTTGATCTGCAATACTCTTTATAACATCTGTTATTTTATTAATCTCTGAAATTTTAATACCTAGTCCTTGAATTTTTCCACTAGCATTATTAAAGGAGTTACTAATAGTATTTATTGTTTCGATAAGAGCCGACAATTGAATATTACTGTTTTGTGCCTTATTATTAACAGATTTAGTATTTTCATCAACATCTTTAATTGATATAGCGATACTTCCAATTTCGTCACCTAATTTGGAAAATGTATCATTTACGGACATTAATTCATTTGATTGAACTGAAGCCCCATCAGCGATATCATGTATGGCAACAGCAACTTCATGCATTGTACAATCCATTTCTTTTGATATAGATGCTAATGACTCAGACTTCTCTAAAGTTAATATGCTACCATCCTTAATTACTTTTAAAATTTTAGAAATTGAGCTAATAGTAGATGCTAGTTCCTTTTTCATTATTCCTATTTCAGACTTTTCATATGTTTCAATATCAACAGTAAAATCTCCCATAGCTAAAGTATCTAAAATACTATTAAATGAACGGATGGATTTCTTTAGTGACTTAATAACCACAACTGCAATTAAGGATATCAATATAATCGAAATAATAAAAAATGTCACCAAAATAACTATACCACTTACATAAGTTTTTTCAGTTTGATTAAATAATTCCTCTGCATCAGCTTCATTTTTAGTAACAGCTGTAGAAATTACCGTTGAAAAATTAGACTCATCTCCTTGAAAATTAGTTTTATACTTATCCTTTAAGTCCTTATTAATAGAATTAGTATTTTTAAGTTGAACTATAGTATTACAGCGATTTTTTAAAATAAGAAATTGTTCATCTATAATCTTAAGTATTCTAGCATCATCATCTGCAAATTTTAGTGATTCAAATTGAGCTAATTCTGCATGAATACTATCAATTTCCTTATTAATATTATTACTATATTGGTCTTGTGGATATTCTATGTGAAGCGCAACACTTTCCCTCAATGTATTTAAGTGTACATTGATAGAGCTAAATAAATTTTCTCTTTGAAAACAGCTTGTATACATTAACTTAAGATTGATATAGGTTCTATTAATAGTAACAAAAGATGCTATTCCAATAACCAAAGTAGTTAAAAGTGAAACACACAATATAACTATAAAACTTCTGACTATAGTTATATTTTTAAATGATAGTTTTGAAAAAATACTTTGAAAAATACTGCTCTTTGAATATTTATTTATAGGATCTTCAGCATTTTTATTGGAAAATTTTTGTTTTTTTAATCTCTTATTCATTCTCACATCGCTCCTAAGTTATTATCACTAAAATCCCAATTTAAGACTTGATTTTAGTATAAGTCTGCTTCATTAGTTTAAATTAACATTTCATTTTTATTTTCAACTACACACAACGAATCAATTCTATGTCTTATTACGTTATATTTATCCTTAACCTTTTACTCCTCCGATTGTCAATCCACCAATTATTTTCTTTGACAAGAATGCAAATGCTATCATTATTGGAACAACAGAAATTGCAATACATGTATATATTGCACCAAATTCAGTCTTGTAAACACCTTTTGCAACAACCTGCATAATTGGAAGCGTATATTTGTCCATATCCGATATTAGAATAAGAGGCGTTAAATAGTTATTCCAAGTTCCTATAAATGTAAATATAGACATAGTTGCAACGGAAGGCATAATAAGAGGTAATCCTATCTTATTAAATATAGCAAATTCACCAGAACCATCTATTCTTGCTGCTTCAATCAAGGATTCATGAACCGCACCATCTGTATAACCTTTAATAAAGAAAACAGAACTTGCATTAGCTATTGAAGGAATTATTAAAGGAATATAGCTATTAAGTAAATGCATTTTGCTTATTAATTGATAAAACCCTATGAATCCTAACTGCATAGGAATCATCATTGAACCTAATACAATTGCATAAAGCATTTTATTACCCTTAAATTTATATCTTGAAAATCCATATGCAGTTAGAGCACTAAAATATCCACTTACTGCTGTAACAGCAATTGCAATAAATAAACTGTTACCAAATCCTCTCCATATAGGAACACTTTCCACTAATCTATGGTAATTATCTAATAATGCTGCACCTGGTAAAAGCCATAATTTTGATGCTATTTCCCCATTGGTATGGGTAGCATCTATGATCATTATATAGAAGGGAACTAAACATATTAGAGTAAGTATAATTAATAAGATATACCAAGCCACTGTTTTACTACTTGTCCTCATATTATTAGTTCTTTTAACTTTTGTTTCCATTAATATCACCCCTAATCATTATCAGCATTTCTATTAATAAACTTGAAAGTTATTATAGAAAATACGAGTATCAAAATAAATAAACCATATCCAATAGCAGAACCATATCCATAGTTTGAATTTTGGAAAGCAGTGTTATATAGATACATAACTACTGTCAATGTTTTATTATTAGGACCTCCTTGTCCACCAGTCATAACATAAGGAATATCAAATGTCTGCATACCACCAATAAGTGATGTTACAGCAGCAAATAATACAGTTGGTTTTAAAAGCGGCATTGTTATGCTCTTGAAACTCTGCCAATGAGTTGCTCCATCTATGTTTGCAGACTCATACAATTCTACTGGTATATTATTCAAACCAGCTCCAAAAATTATCGTACTATATCCAAACCACATCCACCATGATATAAGAGACATTATTCCTCTAGAAGAATATTCACTCAAAAACCAGTTAACGGGTTTGCTAATCACATGCAAATCTAAAAGAATCTTATTAATTGCACCAGTTTGCCAGTCAAATAGAAATGCAAATAATACTGCTACTGCTGCTGGTGTAACAAGGTTAGGAAGATACATAGCTGCTCTAAAAAATTCTTTTCCCTTAATCTTTTTTGCACTATTAAACATTACTGCAAGAAAAAGTGCGAAAACCATCTGCGGAATTACAGCGCAAATCCACATTATTAATGTATTTGCTATAGCCTGATAAAATAAAGCATCATGTATAAGAGTCACATAGTTCTTAAGTCCTACAAACGCTGGATTTAGTGATATTCCATCCCACTTTTGAAGACTTATAATTAAAGTATATATAACAGGATATAATGCAAATAATAAAAATGTAATAAAATATGGAATAACAAAGTATATTCCATATTTCCCTTTATCTACTTTGTTTTTTTTCTTTAGCATCAAACCGCCTCCTAATTTAAATTCCTTATTAGGCACATGAAAGAAAATAATAGACCAAAGATGCGACGCATATTTTGCATCAGACAAGGAAGTGAATTCTGCTAATAGCGGGCCTATTAGTAGAATTTACTGATAAGCAGAGAACCAAAATCTTTGATTTTGTGTGAATCGCTTACTCAGCGAGCATATGCGAGTCGAGCTTCCTCTATGACGTGAAATAGGCTAGCATACTGGTCCATTATTTTCTTGATTGTGCCTTAGCTGTTTAAAACATAATAAACAGCTAATAAGTTCTTATAAAGTTATTCTACATTTATATCTGGGAATGCAGTTTTAATATCTGCTTTAAATTGTTTTAAAAATTCTTCTTTTGTTTTTTCTCCAGTTACATATAAGTCTAAATCAGCTTGAAATTTACTTTGAATAGTTTCATCGTACTTAGTAACTAATTTACCAGTGATAGATGGAATTATCTCACTATATGTCTTAGCTAAATTTTGTCCACCGGCAAAAACATTTTTTCCATCATCAGTAGTTGCAAATTGCTTACTTACGTCTGTCATAGATGAGAAATCACCATTTGTTTTCATATCCCATGTTTGGAATTCTTTAGAATTGAAGAATTTAACAAATTGCCATGCAAGTTCCTTCTTTTCACTCTTACCGTAGATACCTAACCAAGTACCACCATTGTAGTAAGCTGCTGGTGCTTTAGCAAGTCCCCAATCTCCCTTTGTGTCTCTAGCATTAGTAGCTATTACGTATGGTAATCCCCAAGTTGGAAGTGCATAAGTTAATACGTTTGTCCCATCTACTGCACCAGCCATTGATGCTGACCACGGTGCTGACCATGTATTAAACTTAGCGTCTATACCTGCATCTCTGATTTTCTTTGAAACATCAACATATTCCATCATCTTATCATCGATAACTAGTTTATCATTTTCTACCCAACCATGTGATCTACTTCCAGATGCAATAACGAATCCTTCAGAATAATTTGGAAGTAACTTAACTTTACCACCACTTTTTTCGTTTAATTCTTTACCAGTTGCAATTAAAGAATCCCATGTACTGAATTTCTTAGAAATTTCATCTGGATCATCTGTTCCAAGATATTGTTTAGCTATACTTCTCTTGTAGAATAATCCACCTGGAGTTGCTTGCCAAGAAAGTGCTCTAATGCTCTTATCTTCAGCATTTCTTCCAAGGTCTACAACATATTGAGCCTCACTTTTTGCAATTTCATCTGCGTTATACGGAGCTTTTGAAAGGTTTTCATAGTAATCAGTATTAACATATTTGTTTACATTTGCAACTTCTGAAGTGAAAACATCAGGTACACCTGATCCTGAAGCTAATACTGATGAAAGTTTTGTTGAGTATGCATTGTTATCAGTAGGTATAACTGTCAACTTAACCTCAATATTTGGATATACTTCATTAAATTTTTCGATAAAGTGTGACGATTTAAATTCATCTGTAAAGGACCACATATTGATTGTTCCTTTGTAGTCTTTTGGATCCTTCTCTGTAAATGCGGTTGGGGTTGCTTGGGTTGCACTTTTTGAGTTACCACAACCGGTGAAAACAGATCCCACTATTGCAACTGACATTGCAAATATTAATACCTTTTTTAAATAATTTTTTTTCATATTCTAATTTCCCCCTTAATATTAATTTCTACTAAATATATAGATTAACAAAGTTAGTTTAGTTTTTAAAAATTTTAAAAACTCATTTCTAGAAACCAGTTTCGATAATTTATAAAAAAAATATTTACTAATATTTTTTCCTAACGCAATATTTCAAAACCAGTTTCGATAATTTATAAATTTAATTTCCTTGTATTTATATTTCCCTCCTCAACTCTTAGTACATCTTTATGATATATTAAAATAACGTTTACTAGAACGGTACAAAATTACGATAAAGTAGTAAAAAATTACTAATTTAAACATTTACATAAAAAAATCAAAAAGAGACTCTTTACAGAATCCCTTAACTTTATATTTTATATTTTTTGTATATTCTAGGTCTAGTATAATAGTTTACATAATCCAATATATATATTTATTACTTTGGATCGTAAGCTATCCAATCGTAATATGCATTAAGTGGAGTTGCACCATTATAAGAACCTAGCCATGAATCTACACCTGTTCCAGGCCATAAATTCAACATAATCTTGCCAGGATGTGATGGAATATTATTGGTTGCCCTGTAAACTTCCTTTCCATCTACCAACCATGCAATATAAGTTGGTTGCCAATTAAAAGCATAAGTATGGTAACTTGTTGAAGCATCAAATCCTAGATTATAAATGTGCTCATGGTTACCTACACCATTTGTATAATAATTGAATTGTACTTTTGTAGTATCTTTACCTAAAAATTCTATATCGATTTCATCCCAAGGAGTGCCATCTGTTGGACCTGTGTACGTAAAAAATGAAGAAACTATACCAGTATTTTTTGCTGGTTTCATATTTACTTGATATAGTCCATAACCATAAGTATCATTTGAACGATATTCTCCTCCTGCATATGGCTTAGTGCCTCCTTGAGTATCTTTATTAAGAGTAAGAGCCATAGTTCCATTGCTAAAATTAACGTTACTAGCTCTCCAAGTACAGTTAAACATACCGCCATTTGTCCATCCATCTGATTTTGACCAAGCTGATGTATTAGCATAATTAAAACTCTCACCCATGTGTGTTGTAGTTAATGCGAAAGCTGGTGTTGGTATTAAAGCTCCCACTAAAAAAGTACCTACTAACATTCCTAATGTTGCAATTTTCAATTTCTTCTTATTCATATATTTTCCTCCTTATTTTTTATTCTATCTTTATGATATATTAAAATGGACTTTACTAGAATGGTATAAAATTACGATAAAGTGTCAAAAACTACTCAATTTAAACATTTACATTAAAAAAAAGAGACTCTTTACAGAATCTCTTCTATTTTTATATGTTACATTTTTTGTATTCAGCCGGGGTATAACCGGTATGCTTTTTAAAGAGTTTACTAAAGTATGCATTCTCCTTATATCCTAACATATCACTAACCTCATAAACTTTATAGTCATACCTCTTTAATAGTACTTTTGCCCTTTCCATCTTTGCTTTTGTTGTATATTCCAAAAAATTTTCTCCGGTTTGCTGCTTGAATATTGAACATAAATAGTTCTTACTGATATTTAAATTATTAGCTATAGACGTTAATGTAATATCCTCATCTATATGATTAAGTACATATTCACAGGCTCTTTGAACTATATTATCGCTATGGTTTAGGTTGTATTCCTTTATAATGTCTATAAGTTTCGCTATGTTATCCATTAGTTGCTTCTCAATATTCTCCAAAGTTTCAACGCCTAAAAAACCAATATCAATTATTTGACTTAAATCATATAAATCTTCTAAAAAACTATATTTTTTAAGCACATTATTGTAAATATTATACAAAACTTGTGTAAACGTAATATTAATCTTAAAAATATCAAAATTCAATATGTTCGCTATTTCTTTTACTAGCTCTTGAAGCATGCTTAATGAATCATCTTTCCCCATAATTATTGAGCTTATCAGCGCCTTTTCTTTCTCAATTGGATAAACAAAACTCTCCTGCCTAAATTCCGTTAATTCGTTTACGTGAATTAGCTTATTTGTGCCTAACACATATTTATATTTTAGTGCTTCCTTAGCATTTAAATAACTTTTGTAAATACTATGTATTTGATTATAGGCATTTCCAACTCCTATATTTAATTTTGTTTGCAACTCTTCACTGCTTGCTTTAAGTATGCTTTTTAGTACGATAATAAAACTTTGATTAAAATCTGATATATCAATCTCCTTATCTGTTTGTACGATAATAACTTTTCTCCCAAAGTCTCCATCTAATACAGTAAAGTATTCTATACCTCTTTTTTTCAATTCTTTTTCTATTATATTATCAATCGATTTCTCCAGATAACCCCATTCGTCATTTTCAGTTAAATCTTCGCTGCTAATAACAATATCATTAATTTCAACAATTGCCACCTGTACTTTACCTTTAATAAGAGGAAGATTATACTGTGAAATATATTCTTCCATCCTCATCAAATTTTTCCCTTTTAATAAATCATATAGTATTTTTTCTCCAGATATAATTTTGTTTACATTATATTCATGATCTTTTTTTTCTTTCATTTCCAATTTTTTGTAGACATTAGTTAATATGTTTTTAAGTTTTTGAGAATCTATTGGCTTCAATATATAATCAAAGGCACCCAGTCTTATGCCTTCCTGTGCATATGAAAATTCATCATATCCACTTAATAGTAGTACTAAAGTATCTAATTCCATTTCTCTTATTGCCCTTAATAGTTCTATTCCAGTTATTTTGTGCATCTTAATATCTGATACGATGAAATCTATACTATGTTCCTTAAGCAATTCAAGTGCATCTTCTCCATCCCGTGCTTCGCAAACAATCTCAAAACCATACTCCTCCCAATTGATTATTTTTTTTAATCCCATTCTAATAATCGGTTCATCGTCTACAATCATTACTGAATACAAATTTATTCCTCCTAAAACCGTTTGTTTAATTTTATCTTATTTGTTAATGCTACTGATTAATGTATCTTTTACCTCATTTGGTAGCTTAAGCGTTATTTTAGTGTAGCTACCCTCTTGAGCTTCAATAATAATTCCATACTGCTTCCCATAAAAAAGCTTTATTCTGTCATTTACATTTTTGAGTCCAAGGCCATATCTTTTATCTACATTTCTATCTATATGACTCTGTAGTTCTTGCACTTTGTTTATATCCATTCCATTCCCATCATCCATCACATTTAAATATAAATACTCCTCATCTGTCTCAACGGATATAGAAACGCTACCATTTTCACTTCTTAGTTTTTCTGAAAGACCATGCTTCACTGCATTCTCAACTAAAGGCTGAATAGTTAATTTTAATATTTCTCTATTAAGAAATTCATCATTAATATCAATCTTTAAAATTATTTCAAAGTCATATCTAAGAGTCATTAAAGCTATATAATTCTTAATATGGCTTATTTCTTCACTTAATGGCACAAACTCATTGTTCCATTTCATGTTGTATCTCATCATATCACCTAAAGAAGCCAAACAATCAGATACTATATAATTTTCTTGAACTAGTGCCATCATCCTAATATTTTCAAGAGTATTATATAAAAAGTGGGAATCTATTTGAGTTTTCAATGCTTTCAGCTCTGCTTCTTTGGTTATTATTTCTTTACTTACACTCTCCTTAATCAATACGTCTATGGTTTTCATCATTTCCCTGAAATTATGGGCAAGTACACCGACTTCATCATTACCATCTACGTCTATACTCGGCATTAAATCTCCAGTTCTCACCTGTTTAACTGCATTTATTATTTTATATAATCTTTTGAGGATAGTTTTAGTTGCATAATATACAACTATAGATAAAATCAGTAGTAAAAAAAGAGATCCCAAAATAACCACGCGCCTGGAGTTTTTGATTCCCTGCGAACTATTATTTAATGGTATTATACTTAATAAATAATTGTTTGGGATCGGTGACTCTTTAAATAATATAATATAATCTTCTTTCCCTTGATTATAAGTTATTTTGCCTTTTTCATGTTCTAACCTACCTTTAATAAACTCCTGAAACTTTTTTTTATCAAAGTTGAAATTTCTTAGTAATGAGCTATTCTCATCTGTTTCTATATCCATATTTTCTTTATTTACTAACAGTATTTGTCCACTTTTCAAATCATCCTCTTCAAACATTTTTGGAAAAAAATCCTTAGAACGCATAGTAACTCTGCTAATTCCTAAATATTTATTAAGAGAATAATTAATTTTCTTATTCAGAGATACTACTAAATCTTTCGATTCACCATTAGATGCTGATTTAATTACTATATCATTATCATAATGATCAATGTTCCAATATTCGGCACCATTTTTTTTAACAGTTTTTTTGTACCAATCATTATTGATAATTCTATCCCCTCTATAAAACGTAGGCCAAATTTCGTTCACTTGTGAATTACTGGTAAATATATTAATTTGCTTAACTGTTGGATTACTATTTTGTAGATTTATTAATTGTTTATATGTAGTTTCTCTAAAATCAATTAATTTTTTTGTCTCTTGCTTATTATCACCTTGTAAATATCCTAGTACTTCACTATCAGACTCTATAAAATTAACTATATTTCTCATTATGTACACATTTTTTTCAACACTGTCATATTCAGTGCTAAGATCATAATTAGCCCTATCTATTGCATCATTCTTGGCATTTTCTGAAAGTGAACTAAAGGTGTATAAAGAAAATATTAATATCGGAATCCCGATAATGAATATATACATGGTGATTAATTTTTTCATTAAACTTTCATTAATAAATATTTGCTTAACCTTTCCTAAAAACATAACAATATTATTTTTCATTTATGCAGCTCCTATTTCTTTCATCTGACTACATTTAGCTTTTTCTTATTTTCTTCATATTTTTGCTGAGCATATTCTTGTATCTTATCAAAGCCCTGCTCTTTTCTATATGTGATAAATTCATTTAATATTCTATCAAACTCATTCTCGTTCTTAGCTATAAGTAGATTCTTCAACGTACTTCCCCATTTAGCACTTATTCTATATAAAGCCATTCCTTCCTCAGTGTCTCCATATGGATAAATATTTTCAAATAAGGAGTAATTATAGGTTTTTCCTCTTGACCAGTCATTTATTATCTTTATTGATTCCTCATTAGTCGGCGCCCACTTTTGTATTAAATTATCATCTGCCAACATCCAATAAGTGTTTGCTGCACCATACTTATTATCAAAGGCTATTCTGTCCTTATTCAGTAAATCCACTACCTCTGGTTTAAACTTTTCCTTTCCATCAATTACATCCCAAGTAGAACCTTTTATTCCTAAATATAGATCACTATTTCCCTCTTCACTAATTAAATAGCTTAAAAAGCTTATAGCTCTTTGGGGATTCTTGCATGCCTTTGAAATTAGTGTAACTGTCCATCCTGAAATGCTGTCTCCAGCTAGTTTTGGTGGGTCAAGCTTAGAGTTTGAAGGCCCATCAACAGCCATATATATTTTATTTTTATCTTTGGAATATAGTTTTAGCTGCTGAGCAGCCATATCAGAACTTTGATAAAGCATTGAAAAGTATCTTCCCTCTGTAATATTTTCTTCTATCTGAGCTCTTTTATCTACAAATATTTCCTTTGACATCAATCCTCTCTCATTAGCTGTTGTTAATATTTTTAACCATCTTATGTATTCTTTATCTGTAATTTTATCATATACTTTACCATCTTTTTCCCAAGGAACTGCCAAAAAATTTTGCAAAATACTATCTAGTGAAAAATTTCCAGAGTCACTAAATTCATGAAATCCTATGGGTATCAACTCTTGACCATCAACCGTAGGAAATTGTTTTTTAGCCCTTTCAAGGGTACTTAAAAACCCCTCAGGTGTCCTCATATCAGGTTTTCCTAAAGCTTCATAAATATCTTTCCTAACTAAAAATGTTTGATTAGAAGGTTTTTCTTCTTTATAATCATTAAAGTCAGTCACGGTACTAGAAAAGTTTGGATAGCAATAAACATGTCCATCATCTTGTCTATACCACTCCAACTTTTGTTTATCTGCAACCTTCATAAAGTATACATCATATTGTTCTGATAATTTATCAAGCGGTAGGGCTAATCCACTCTGTATAACCTTTTTATATCCATCATCCCCAGCACTTAATGTAATAAAATCTGGCAATTTGCCCGTTTCAATCATAGCATTTAGTTTTTCTGTCTCATCACCGCTTGGAGTTATTAAATTTAAGCTAACACCGGTTTTATCAGTAACATATTTTGAAACAGGATTATTCCCCCATTTAGTTGTAAACCATGAGAAATCAATGTACCAATCAAATGTTATGGGTGTTGTATCCATCTTCCACCCTTTTTCACTATCTTTATTATTAATTATTTTATCTGTTTTTTCATTAAAAGGATTACATGAAATGAAAAACACAGAAACTACAATTAAAGTCATAATACCTCTAAAAACCTTTTCAGGCTGCCTTTTCATAAGTAATTTCCCCCTTAAGATTAAAGACTTGATTATAGAACAAATACTGTTATGTAATTAATAGACTAACTATTAATTACATTTTCGTTTTTTATACTTAATGCTTATTATATATGGTATCAAAAAACTATTCAATCATTTATATAATATCTCCTCCATCTTAAATCCCCTATAACTGCACCACATGGTGAAAAATTATATGTTACCGAGTAGAAAGCATTTCTTCTGCCATGACTGAGCTAATGTAGTGACTCCAACTTGGATTGACCTGTGGGTCTTTGCTGAAGAATTCAATTACCTGTATGCGGAAAATCATCATTATCACAGTTATGATAAGAGTTAGAACGGTAATATACAACGAGGTTGTTTATATAATATTGACAATAACACTCATTTACTCATATATCCCTTATGGGAGGTGAGAAAAACATGGAAGTGATATAATTACTACCAATTTAATTTAAATTAGAAATAGTTATATGCTTTGTTTAAGACCTTTAATTCCTATTGTAGACTTTTTTTTCTATAATTGTTAATATAGTATTGGAACTTGGTATGCAAATGATGCAATTAAATATTTCAATAGCAATATAAACTCTATAGACCCCTATAATATTCTTGTAAAAATATATAAATCGAGGTGAACTAATTGAATTCCAACCAAAAAAAATTTAAAAAGGAAATGGAAAAAGGACTAAAAGAGCGAAATGAAGAAGCATATTACAAATATATAGCTCAGAACAATTTAGATAACCCAGAACAAAGACTTAAATATGAAACAAAAGAAAAAATTAAAAATGTCCTCAAGAGAGTACTTTTCTATACGTATTCAGTCTATAGTATCATTTTATGAATGCACAACTTTTTTTATTATGAGAATGTATAGCCAAATCTACTTAAGTGAATAACAAATATTATAAAATCTTTTCAAATAATAGCTCATTTGTTCCATTTCTATATTCTTTATATACATGAACTGTTTGCTTATGATCTTTTCCTACCTTACTAGAATAGTCATGATAGAATTCCACATAATAATTAAATGAATCATCAAATTTTTTATTAAAAGGACTTACTCTACAATAATCTTTAACCATCTGATTTTCATCACGAGCTATATAAGGACTTTCAATATAACCACTTCTCCATCTCCCATCTGTAAGATCATATTCCCATACAGATAATTTATTATTAACAATATATACTTGAATTCCATTAGCACTATATATTAATTTATTATTTTCTACATAAAAATCTGGTGCATTACCAAAATTACTTTGATTATATTCATTCTTATCCACAAACCAATAACCATCATTATTTATTTCATAGCCATCAATAGTTGTATTCCTAGCTAGTTTTCCATCAGATGAAGCATATACCCATACCCCATCAAAGCACTGGTGCCATCCAGGAGTCATCATTTTACCTTTAGTATCGAAAGCATAAAGTGAATTATCTATAAGTAGTACGCTATCTGAATAAGGTAAATTTATTACACTTGTTACTCCATTTTTAATCTGAACTCCTTGACGCTTACTAGTTGTATATGACCATGAGCCATCTGAATTTTTAATCCATGCACCAATTTGCTCTAACATATCCTTACCTGTAGATGGATCTATTACTTTTGAACCCAACGCATAAGCAGGTTTAACATTACATATTATCATTCCACAAACTAATAAGATTGCTACTAATTTCATTTTCATATTTTTAATCCCCTTTCAAAACCTGATAATTATACTTAAATAAAATATTATCTTTTATCCCTATTTAGGAATATTTTCTTTTATCTATTTTCTATATGATCCATCATTATTTACCCAATAACAATCTATAAACGTAAATTTCGCCATTATTCCATCTAAATAAAAATAATACCATTTATTATCGATGTACTTCCATCCTGATACATCTGTACCATTTTCAGAAAAGTGCCAATTCTCATCAGCTGTTTTATACCATCCATTATTATTTGCTGTATTTGCTGATAAGTTCCCATTGCTTGTACTTAATTTTTGAAGCTCATTGAAAAGTTTTACTGTTTGTCCATCTGTTAAACCACACTTAACAATACTTTCTGTATTTAACATTACTTTAAGTGTTAATACTCTAGTTTTTTCATAACATCTAAAAGATACTAAAAGACCATTATGGCTATTTTTATTCCATGAATCAAAATCTAATTTATAATATTTACCAACAAAATAACCATTAACAATACAATCACCAGTAATAGCCGACCAATATGTAGAATTATTTGCATTTTTATCTAGATTTAAACACGATAACAATGACTCAACTGTAGAAGTGCAGCCATATGCTGTTAAAGGTAACTTTTGTATATATGCTAATACTCTTGACTCATTTACAAGAAGATTATCGTCATTAATTTTAATATCCTCTGGTAGAGTACCAATATATACTTCATTGGTATCTGCATGCTTATCAAAATTTGAATAATCCTTGTTTTTCATTGCATCAATTATTGAATAAGAAACTTCTTTTTCAGTAACATTCTGCTTATAGTCACAACCACTACTATTAATACTAGGCTTTAATACAAATGTACCAGCAGCAAATGCAACTGTACTATTTGAAATTATAATAACTGTAGCAATAACTATAGTTATTATTTTTTTTGTATTTTCCCTAAAAATTGATTTGCCTAAATTAAAGTTAGTTTTTAAATTTAGCATTTATTATCACTCCTCAAAATATAGTTTATTTCTACTTAATGAATTCATTGTAAAATAGAAATTAATTTCTTACTCTTCTTTTTCATAAAGAGTTCTTAATTTAAATAGTTTATAAAAAAAATACATTATTTTATGTATTTTTCTTTACATAAAATAATGTATACTATTTTTACTAAGTTTAAATCAAATTGTAATAATTACTTTATTTATTGTAATAATTACTTTAAACATTCCACATCATAATATTTACCTCATAATAAGTATTTTTATCTTTATTTGTAATAATTCCGTTATATTTATTAACAACTTTTTGGATACTTTTTAGTCCTAATCCATGATTCTCTTTATCTTTCTTCCAGGTATTAATTGCTGTTCCAGTGATATTTTTAGGATTTTTAATATATATAGTCATATTATTATCTTTACAATATATGTTAATACTAATTAGTTTATCACCGTGTTCCAGCATACTGCAAGCTTCAATAGAATTGTCTAATGTGTTGCCTAAAACAATACCAATATCCCTTATTTCAATATTTAAATCTTTAGGTACTTGTACATATAACTCCCACTGTATCCCATATAATTCTCCTTCGCTAATTTTAGCATTTAATATAGCGTTAATTGGAGCATTCTCAGTGTATATCCCCCAGCCAGTTTGTTGCGTTTCCGAAATAATGTCATCCATTATTTTATTTGCTTCACTTATATTCCCTTCATTAACTTGACTCTTTAATACGATAATTTGATTTACAAGATTATGTTTAATTTCTCTAATCTTTTTTTGATTTTCTTCAACTTTATTGTAATAATCCTCTTTATATTTTGCTTCCTCTATTTTTACATTTAATAAAATATCACCCGAAAAATATACTAAAAGTATTATTCCAATTGCAATTAAAGACATTATAAAAATACGCATAAGTATTTCTTGAAATAAAATATCTTTATTGGGTACATAAAGTGGATTAGTAAAACAAGCTAAAATAACTAAAATAGTTAATCCTAAAGTGACTCTTGTAACCATTTTTATATCAAGAAAGAATGCTGCTAAAATAATAAAATAAACTGCTCCATACCAACTTTCTCCTGTAGGAATTAACACTGAGAATCCATAATAGTTTATAAAACAAATAAGAGTTACAGCATACTTTACCATTATAAATTTCTTTGATACTAATCTTCCATCAACTACTACATTTCTATATAACCACCTTAATATTATTATTTCTGGTAGTGCTATTAATAAGTTAAATATTATAACATGGCTCCATTTCATGGTACTAAAGCATCCTAAAAACTTAAATGATGGAAATACTATTGAGCCAATACAAATACTTATTGTAATAATGTTTATTACCAGTCTTGTTACTTTAACATAGTATTCTTCAAGTATTCCTATTTTATTTTCTTCCATTTTGTAATTCTCCTATAATAAAAAGGCTCAACACCAAAAACTGTGCTTGACATAAAATTACCATTAAAAAAGCATCCAAATTCCTGTATTCTATAAGTGACAAAACCAATAGAAATTAGAGGGAAAATGAATGCACTTACAGGATATC
>Ga0302173_10000601_pt1 | contig 19215 bp, 19 predicted proteins | sample I_Fen_N3_1_FD_198785 | JGI IMG/M metagenome (GOLD analysis project Ga0302173, IMG submission 198785) | Peat permafrost microbial communities from Stordalen Mire near Abisko, Sweden - I_Fen_N3_1 | ecosystem: Environmental > Terrestrial > Soil > Wetlands > Permafrost | place: Sweden: Abisko... | reverse complement strand
TAAGTCGGGACGGGATAAACGCTGAAGGCATCTAAGCGTGAAGCCCCCCTCAAGATGAAATTTCCCATAGCGTAAGCTAGTAAGACCCCTTGTAGACTACGAGGTAGATAGGTTAGAGGTGTAAGCATGGTAACGTGTTCAGCTGACTAATACTAATAGGTCGAGGGCTTAACCAAGCGAAACATTGTCTTTGCTACTAAAAGTAAATTCAGAACAAGTTGCTACGCAACTTGCAATGGCTTTGCGAAGCAAAGCCAATGGTCATAGGATAGAACATACAAGAGTGTTATCTTTAGAGATAAAGATACAAAAAATGGATGATAGATATATTTAATATGCAGTTTTGAAGGAACAATTTTGTTCCACATCTTTGCAATAGCAAAGTTTTGGCCTGGTGGCTCAGTTGGTTAGAGCGCCGCCCTGTCACGGCGGAGGTCGTGGGTTCGAGTCCCATTCGGGTCGTTATTAAAGTTAATTTAATTAGTTTTGTTAATTTTATAATATTTGGGATCATAGCTCAGCTGGGAGAGCATCTGCCTTACAAGCAGAGGGTCATAGGTTCGAGCCCTATTGGTCCCACTTATATGCCGACATGGCTCAATTGGCAGAGCAGCTGATTTGTAATCAGCAGGTTATCGGTTCAAGTCCGATTGCCGGCTTTGGTTTTACTAGGCGATGTAATTGCATATGTAATACTGTATGGATGGATTCCCGAGCGGCCAAAGGGGGCAGACTGTAAATCTGTTGACTACGTCTTCGAAGGTTCGAATCCTTCTCCATCCATTTACTGCTAATCTTTTATGGAAATTGGCAGGGTTATACTTTAATAGTAGTTTATAATTGAATAGTAAGTTAAATTAACGCGGGGTAGAGCAGTCTGGAAGCTCGTTGGGCTCATAACCCAAAGGTCATAGGTTCAAATCCTGTCCCCGCTACTTTTTGCCTAGATAGCTCAGTCGGTAGAGCAGAGGACTGAAAATCCTCGTGTCACTGGTTCGATTCCGGTTCTAGGCACTTTTTTATGGGATATTAGCTCAGTTGGTAGAGCACTAGACTTTTAATCTAGGTGTCTCGGGTTCGAACCCCGAATATCTCATTCATAATTTAGAATAGTTCAAGTACAGTTTATATTGTACTTGGACTATTTTTTAGTGAAAAAGGAGAATTATATATGTTTTATTTCACAAAAATATTGATTTATGGGTATAATATGTTATCATGTAAAAGTGTAACTTATGAAAAAGACATGAATATTTAATGTATAAGAAGAAAGGAACGTTTAAATGAGAGGGAATATTAATAAAAGATATCTGAAAAGAAGAAAAAACTGGTTTGAACGTAATATTGCTTGGTTTATAATAATTATAATATTATTAGTTATAGCGAGTGCAGGAACAATCTTTTGTATAAATATATTTGGGAAGACTAATAATGTGGATACAAATTCAAGTGTATCAGATGAATCTAAAAGTGTACAGAATTTGGAGACAAACCCTGTTGATTGGATAATAAATGAAGAGCCTAATATTAAGAAAGTAGCTTATACTGCCCCTGCAAATACGCAGTATCCTTATGTTATTAAGGTAAATAGGGCGATGTGTTGCGTTACAGTGTATGGAATTGATAATAGTGGTGCTTATTCAATTCCAGTAATATCATTTGCTTGTTCTGTTGGAAAAGCTGGTGATGAGACCATTGTTGGTGAAAATTATAATACGACTGATAAATACCCATGGCGCTTAATGGTTGATAATTCATATGCGCAAGATGCATTTAGAATTGATGGAGGTTATTTATTTCATTCAGTTCCATATACGATAATGAGTAATGATAGCCTAGAGACGGATCAGTTCAATTTACTTGGTTCACCAGCTTCACTTGGTTGTGTTAGATTGAAGATGTCAGATGTAAAATGGATTTATGACAATTGTCCAGCAGGTACAAAAGTCACAATTTATGATGATGCTACAACACCAGGACCACTAGGAAAACCAGATACCATTAAGATACCACTAGATAGTCCAAATGCAGGATGGGATCCAACGGATACTAATGTTAATAATCCATGGTTGAAAAGTAGCGCAAAAATAGAAGGTGCTAAGGATATAACAACTAAGGTTAATCAGAATGTTGATATTAAGGCAGGAGTGACAGCAAAAGATACTTGTGGGAATGATATAACAAATAAGTTGGTTGTAGTGGGAAAGTATACATTTGATCAAGTAGGTGAGTATTCTATAAAATATGAAGTTACAGATGCGATTGGAAGTAAAGCAGAAGTGACAGTTAATTTAAAAGTGATTAATTAAATTAAGAAAAATAAATCAACTTTAAATAGATTTAAATAAATAGATTTAAATAAATAGAGTTAGTAAAAAAATGATTGGGAATTATAATATCGAAAAAGTTAATTATTAAAAATAGGGCTGTCTACGACAGCCCGTTTTTAAAATGTGATATCTCATGATATATTATAATTACCAACCTAGTGTTACATCTATCTGTGGATAATTTTTAGAGCGACCAAGCGATTTCTTTATGCTACAAGTGGAAGAAGTTATAGTAATATCATTGAAATCATAATTAGATTTATTGAATTCAGTTTCAAGATATTTTATGAGTACTTCAATTGCAACGGGCTCGTCAGAAAGAAATTCACGGATAGGAACATAAACGTTATATGGCATTGGATGTTTATCGGGTATGTCGCCACCAAGATGAGATGTAAATGCCTTTTCGCCATTTTTCTTTGCAATAAAACAGCCGTGTTTTGTAAAATCAATAAATGTATATATTTCTGGGAGTATTGGGTCTAAAATCATTTGTGTAAGCCTCCTTAATTCTAAATTACATTATTTAGTATAAGTTTTTTTCGTGAAATATGCAATAAGAATAAATAAAGTTAGTTGTTATTAATTTCCAATTTAATTAAAATAATACAATTGGTATGAAAAACGGAAGGGAAATGATGTATGGAAAATATATTTCATAAGTTATTGAACTATTGTGGTGAAGATTTTGTGCCTATGCATATGCCTGGCCATAAACGAAATATAGAAGAATTTTCTATGGGAAATCCATATGGAATTGATATTACAGAGGTTGATGGTTTTGATAATTTACATAATCCAACGGGATTAATAAAAAACTCTATGGATAGGACAGCACAAATGTATGGAGCAAATAATACATTTTACCTTGTAAATGGTAGTAGTGCGGGCTTGCTTACAGCAATCTCGGCGGTAGCAAACAGAGGACATAAGGTTATAGTTGCTAGAAATTGTCACAAGTCAGTTTATAATGCCGTTTATTTGAATGAACTTTATCCTGTGTATGTATATCCTGACAATGTAAATAATTTGGGGATAAACAGTCAGATATCTGCAGATAATGTTGAAAACCTATTAAACGAAAATAAGGATGTTTTAGCCGTTATTATTACTTCACCAACATATGAGGGAATTATCTCTGATATTAGTGCAATCGCGGAAGTCGTTCATAGATTTGATATTCCATTAATTGTGGATGAGGCGCATGGTGCACATTTTCATTTTCATAAAGAATTTCCTACGTCAGCCCTTGATATGGGGGCAGATATCGTAGTTCAAAGTATTCATAAGACACTACCAGCGTTTACACAGACGGCACTTTTACACGTTAAAAGTAATCTTATCGATATTGACAAAGTAAAAAGGTATTTGGATATGTATCAAAGTACAAGCCCATCCTATATTTTGATGGCAGGAATCGATAATTGTATGGAATTTTTGCGTACAAAGGGACCAGATAGATTTGATAAATATGTTATCAATTTGAAAGCACTTCGATTTAATATTGAACAATTAAAACACATTTATATATTCAAGGTGGATGATATATCAAAATTGGTGTTATATATACCAGATGGACGTTTGAATGGAAAACAATTATATGGTATATTATTAAATAAGTTCCATATTCAGTTGGAGATGGCTTCATTGCATTATGTGATTGCTATGACATCGGTTGGTGATAAGATGGAATATTATGATAGATTTTTGAATGCCTTGCGGATAATAGATAATTCACTAGATACAAAGACAATGAAGAAACTAGATGATTCACTAGATATGGATATAATGATGAAACTAGATAATTCACTAGATTTGGATACAATGAAGAAACTAGATAATTCACAAGATAAGAACACGATGATAAAAACAGCTAATTTTTTAGAGGTCGATAATAAATCTGTTCGAAACATAAATTTAATTGGGAGTAATAAATTTGAAGTGGTGCCAGCAATTGTAATAGAATCTCCTTATAAGGCTATGAATGCAGAGTTGGAATTGGTAGAGATTGAAAAATCAATTGGTAGAATAAGTGGAAGTTCAGTTTGTGTTTATCCACCAGGTATTCCTCTTATATTTCCAGGTGAAAGGATAACACTCGATATTATCAATCATCTAAAAGAGTCATATGAGTTAGGGTTGGAAGTGATTGGGCTAAATGAGATTAAAAAAAGGGGGCTTGCGATACAATGCATGAAATAGCATTTATTATGGGAAAAAGTTCTTCTGGGAAGGACAAGATATTCAAAAGACTGATAGAAGATGAAGTACTTAAACTTAAAACGGTTGTTATGTACACAACCAGACCAATGAGATATGGTGAAAGTGAAGGAATCGAGTATCATTTTGTGAGTGGTGCTACTGCGGATAAAATGGAAGCTGAAGGAAGAATCATTGAGCTTAGAGCTTACAATACAGTGTATGGCATATGGAAATATTTCACTTTAGAGGATGGACAAATAGATATTAAAAAGGGAAAATATGTTGTCATTGGAACATTGGAAGCATATGAGAAGTTCTGCGATTATTATGGAAAAGAACATTTAATGCCGATATATATTGAAGTAGATGATGGAATTAGATTAACGAGGGCGCTGGAGCGAGAAAAGAAACAGGAAAATCCGAAATATGCAGAGATGTGTCGAAGATTTCTTGCGGATAGTATTGATTTTTCAGAGGAAAATATAGCAAAACTCGGAATTAATATACGTTATTTTAATAATGAGTTATTAGATGACTGTATTGAGCAAATCAAAAAGGATATAATAGAAAAATTAACTAGGTAATATTTTGATTATATGATACAATAGAACTAGGCTCATTTCATGATAGGAGGAGTTTTTTTGGACATTAAAGTAACTGATATTAAGCCCGCAGCGCAGATAGATGCGAAGGCTTCCGTGAAGAGCGGAGATGATTCATTTAAATTTACTTTAATCAGTAATATTGAGGAGAAGGATTTACAAAGAAGACTTACCTCAATGATGCAAGATATTACTGAACAGGGTGACAAGATAGCAAAACATATGGATATAAAAGATATGAAGCGATATAGAGAACTTGTTAAGGGATTTTTGAATGAAGTTGTTAATAGGTCACACGAATTTTCCAGAGAGAATTTCCTTGATAAAAGAGGTAGACATAGAGTTTATGGGATTGTGAAATTAGTAGACAAAAATCTTGATGATTTGGCGAATGAACTTGTCAAAGATGAGCAGGATCATTTGGAAATAGTAAGTAAGATAGACGACATTAGAGGATTACTCCTTGATGTGTCAACTTAATTAATAGATGTAATTTGGTTTGGATTTGATTTTAGAAAGGATAATATTATGAATAGTTTTTCAGAAATATTAGGACATGACAAAATAAAAGAACATTTGCAGAATGCAATCAAACTGAATAAAGTATCACATGCGTATATTTTCAATGGAGAATCCGGATCTGGCAAGAGGTCGTTGGCAAAGGTATTTTCAAAGACGCTACAGTGTGAGGCCAAGAGTGATGATCCATGTAATGAATGCCATTCTTGTAAACAAGTTGAGTCAGGAAATCAACCCGATATCATGTGGGTGTCGCATGAGAAACCAACGAGTATTGGTGTTGAGGATATTAGAGAGCAAGTGATTGGTGACATTCAGATTAAGCCATATAGCAGTAAATATAAGATTTATATTATAGATGAAGCAGAAAAGCTTACGCTTCAAGCACAGAATGCGTTATTGAAGACGATTGAAGAGCCTCCGGCATATGGAATAATAATTTTATTAACTACGAATGCGGATACATTTTTACAGACAATTCTATCAAGATGTGTTCAGTTAGATTTAAAACCTGTGAAGGACGAAGTGATTCAGAAGTATCTTACCAAGAAATATCAAGTTCCAGATTATCAAGCGAGATTTGCAGTGGCATTTGCACAAGGAAGAATTGGACGTGCAGAGTCAATTGTGAATTCTAAGGATTTCGTGGAAATGAAAGATCATGCGTTGCATGTGCTAAAATATTCTAATGAGATGACAGTTTCAGAGTTGATTGATGCAGTTAAGTTTGTTAATAATTATAAAAACAGTATTAATGATTATATTGATTTGATGGCTATGTGGTTTAGAGATGTGCTTGTATTTAAGAGTACGAATGATTCTAATCTTCTAATTTTCAAAGATGAATTAACACTTATAAGAAAACAGGCCGAAAAGAGTTCATATGAAGGGCTTGAAGATATTATTGATTCTATGGATAAAGCAAAGTTAAGACTTAAGGCTAATGTTAATTTTGATTTAACATTGGAGCTTATGTTCCTTACAATGAAAGACAATTTGTAATATATAAAAGATTAATAAATCTGTACGGGTATTAAATATATAAGAGTAATATATAGGTATTAACGTATTTAGGTATATTTAGGAGAGGTAAAATATAATGACTAGAGTGATTGGTGTTAGATTTAGAACAGCGGGTAAGATATATTTTTTTGCTCCAGCAAGTTTTAATGTAGAAAAGGGTCAGCATGTTATTGTTGAAACTGCAAGAGGTGTAGAGTACGGAAGTGTTGTTCTTGGAATTAGAGATGTTGAGGATGAGAAGGTAGTTCAGCCACTTAAAGCAGTAATAAGAATTGCTACTTTAGACGATGATGAAATAGAACTCAAAAATAGGGAAAAAGAAAAAGAAGCATTTAAGATATGTCTTGAGAAAATAAAGAAACATGAATTGGATATGAAGCTTATCGAAGCAGAATATACGTTTGATAATAATAAGGTTTTGTTTTATTTCACAGCGGATGGAAGAATCGATTTTAGGGAATTGGTTAAGGATTTAGCTGCAGTTTTTAAGACACGAATCGAACTTAGACAAATTGGTGTTCGTGATGAGACTAAGATTATGGGTGGTATTGGCGTTTGTGGAAGAAGTCTTTGCTGTTATTCTTATATGCCAGAATTTATTCCAGTATCAATTAAGATGGCGAAAGAACAGAATCTATCTCTTAACCCAACTAAGATTTCCGGCGTTTGTGGAAGACTTATGTGTTGTCTTAAAAATGAAGAAGAAACTTATGAAGAACTGAATAGTCACTTGCCAAATATAGGTGATATTGTTACTTCTGATGATAATTTAAAAGGTGAAGTGCATAGTGTCAGTGTTCTTAGACAAACAGTTAAAGTGATTGTTGTATTGGAAACTGGTGAAAAAGAAGCTAGAAATTATAAAGTTACTGATTTGAAATTTAAACCTAAAAATAAAAGCGAAAAGTTTAACATTAATGATAAGGAATTAAGAAGACTAGAAGAACTTGAAAAAAGAGAGGAAAATCACATTTAGATGGCAATTACTCTTAAGGAAAATGAAAGACTGGATGATTTGCAGCAAAATGGATATAAGATAATTCAAAATTCTGAAATATTTTGCTTTGGAATGGATGCAGTAGTGCTTTCTTCATTTGCTGTAGCAAAAGAAGGTGATAAAGTACTGGATCTTGGAACCGGGAATGGCGTGATTCCTATTCTTATGGAAGCGAAGACCAGAGCTGCACATTTCACAGGGATTGAAATTCAGGATATTAATGTTGATATGGCGATGCGAAGTGTGGCTTATAATGGACTTGAAAATAAAATTGAAATTATGCAAGGCGACATAAAGGAAGCTTCAAGTATTTTTGGAGGAGCTTCTTTTGACGTTGTAACAAGTAATCCACCATATATGAATGAAAATCACGGACTTGTAAATCCAGATAGTCACAAGGCGATTGCAAGGCATGAGATTCTATGTACACTAGATGACGTGATCCGGGAAGCATCGAAAGTACTTAAAGATAAAGGCAAGTTCTATATGGTGCATAGACCACAGCGGATGGTGGAGATATTTGAAACCTTGACAAAATATAAGTTAGAGCCAAAACGTATAAGGTTGGTTCATCCTTTTGCAGATAAGGCCGCTAATATGATCTTAATTGAAGCGATTAAAGGGGCTAATTCACTACTAAAGGTGGAGCAGCCACTGATTATATATGAAAGCGTAGGTATTTATACAGAGGAATTATATAAATTGTATAAATGGTATGAATGATAGTTGTGGTATGAATGATAATTATGGTATGAATGAAAATTATGGTATGAATGATAGTTGTGATATGAATGATAGTTGTGGCATGAATGATAGTTATGCCATGAATAATAATGGTATGAATGATATTTATGGTATGAATGAAATTATGGTATGAATAATAGAGATGATAGAAATGATAGGAGCAAATAAATGAGTGATGAGAATACTGAGAATACTAGGGAAGCTGGAAAATTGTATCTGTGTGCGACACCAATTGGTAATTTGAGGGATATTACGATTCGGGTTTTGGATACACTCAAAGAAGTGGATTTGATCGCGGCAGAGGATACTAGGCATAGTATCAAACTTCTTAACCATTATGAGATTAAGACTCCGATGACGAGCTATCATGAATTTAATAAAGTGGAAAAGGCTAAATATCTTGTAAATAAAATGCGTGAGGGTACGAATGTTGCGTTGATAACCGATGCAGGAACGCCGGGAATATCAGATCCTGGAGAAGAATTGGTAAGACAATGTCATGAGGCAGGTATTAAACTTACATCACTTCCAGGTCCGGCAGCGTGTGTAACCGCACTTACTATTTCAGGACGAGCTACAAGAAGATTCACATTTGAAGCTTTTCTACCATCTGATAAAAAAGAGCGCAAGGAAATCCTTAGTGAACTTATAAATGAAATAAGGACGATAATCATATATGAAGCTCCACATAGACTTGTTAGAACACTTGAGGAGTTAAAGGATACATTAGGTGAAGAAAGAGCACTTACTATCTGTAAGGAGCTAACTAAGATGCATGAAACAACATTTCTTACTACATTTGGTGAGGCACTTCGCTTTTATGAAACGAAAGAGCCAAGAGGTGAGTATGTTCTAGTTATTGAAGGAAAGTCAAGAAGTGAGCTTGAAAAAGAAAAACAAGATACATGGGAAGCTATGAGTCTTGAAGAACATGTTAATTTGTATGTTGAAAAAGGAAATGATAAGAAAGAAGCTATGAGGCTTGCAGCTAAGGATAGGGGTATATCGAAAAGAGATGTGTACCAAATGCTTATGTTGTAAAAGTTATGTATATAAAGGATCTCAAAAGATAATTCAAAAGATAATTCAAAAGATAAATTAAAAGAAATTGAAGAAAGACAGGTTCTAAATGAAAATTACGTATATTTATCATAGTTCATATTCGGTGGAGTTTGAGGAAGAAAAAGTTGTTTTGATATTTGATTATTATAAGGGAACACTCCCTTTATTTGATAAAGATGCAGATATATTTATGTTTGTGAGTCATAAGCATTTTGATCATTATAGTAAGAAGATATTTGACCTTGGAAATGAATATCAGAATATTACATTTATTTTACCAAATGAGATGAAAATGAATGTTAAGTATATGGATAGATGGAATATAGCAGCAATTTCAAGAGAAAAGATTAAGTATGTATCATGTAATGAGAAATACGAATTTGTTGGATATTCTATGAGACAGCCACAATTATTTGTGAAAACATTGAAATCAACAGATGCAGGAGTTGCTTATATCGTGGAAGGCTTTGAAAAAACGATATATCATGCAGGAGATCTGAATTGGTGGATATGGGACGAAGTACCAGAAGAAAAAAATGATAATATGACTAAAAGATTTCAAGAAGAGATAGCAAAAATTTCAGGACTTGAAATTGATGTTGCATTTTTACCATTAGATCCTAGACAGGAAGACAAATTTTATTGGGGATTTGATTATTTTATGAAAAATTGTAATGTGAAAGTTGCATTTCCTATGCATATGTGGGAAAAATACGAAACAATAGATACATTGAAGAATATGGACATATCAATTAACTATCGTGATAAAATCATGGCGGTTACTGGTGAAGGACAAGTATTTGAATTGTGATAGATCATTAGCAATTAGTAGAAAATATATGCAGAAATGAGGATCATTATGTTAAAAATAGGATGTCACGTGTCATGTTCAAAAGGCTACGAACATATGGGAAAAGAAATATTGGAGTTGGGCGGAAATACATTTCAGTTTTTTACTAGGAATCCTCGTGGTGGTGTAGCGAAAGCAATTGATGAACAAGATATTGCTGCGTTTCTTGAGATTGCGCAGAATAATGATATCGATGTTATACTTGCACATGCGCCATATACATTAAATGCGTGTTCAGCAGACGAGAAGACTAGGCGTTTTGCAATTGCAACAATGGCAGACGATTTGTTAAGAATGGAATATACGCCAGGTAATCTATATAATTTCCACCCAGGAAGCCATGTGTCACAAGGGGTTGAGGTCGGGATTCAGTATATTGTCGAGATGCTAAATACTGTCATCAAGCCAGAACAAACAACGAAGGTCTTACTTGAAACGATGGCTGGAAAAGGTTCTGAGATTGGTAGCTCATTTGAAGAAATCAAGATGATTATTGATAAAGTTGATTTGGATTCACATCTTGGTGTTTGTCTAGATACTTGTCATGTGAACGATGCTGGATATGATATTGTAAATGATCTTGATGGAGTGCTAGAACATTTTGACCAAGTAATTGGATTAGATAGACTTTGTGCAATTCATTTAAATGATTCAAAAAATCCATTTGCAAGTCATAAGGATCGTCATGAAAAGATTGGTGAAGGTTCAATTGGTCTTGAAGCGTTTGAAAAAATCATTAACCATCCAAAACTTAGAAACTTACCTTTTTTTCTTGAAACACCAAATGAGCTTGATGGTTATGCAAGAGAAATTAAGTTGTTAAAGGGATTGTATAGGAATATAGATAGCCAAATAGGTTAGCCTTGTAAATACAATCACCGTATTGTATAATAATTATATAAGAATTCGATTGTGATTAAGAAAGGTATGGGTTGATAATGGAATCATACGATGTACTCAATTCGATACTGGTAAATCTTTTTAATGACATTTTAAATATTGAAGAAAAAGCTTTGATAACTGAAGAATTTAAGGATATTTCTGTAACGGACATGCATATTATTGAAGCAGTAGGAGTTATGGAGCAAAGGACAATGTCAAAGATTGCAAAGTCACTTAATGTTACGATGGGAACGCTTACAATCGGAGTGAACGGCCTTGTAAAAAAAGGTTATGTTGAAAGAAATCGTAGTCAAAAAGATAGAAGAATTGTATATGCTTCACTTACGGTGAAAGGAAAAGCAGCATATGTTCATCATATGCGTTTTCACAAAGATATGATTAATTCGGTTATTAATGATGTGACAGAGGAAGAAGCAGAGATTTTGACTAGAACACTTAAAAATCTGGAAAATTTTTTCCAGAAATGGAAGTTATAGATATAAGATAAGTCCCACAATGAAATATGAGGTGAAGATTATTATGGAAAACAACAATTTGCTAGATTTTGAAGACTTAAAAGATATTTTAGAGCAATTTAATGACCTTAAAGTTGATGAAGAAGTTGTCGATGAAGAAGTGATTGCTTCACAGAGAAGATATGAACAGATCATTAAGAAGCATAAGAATGATAATTTGGCATTATAAAAAAGATTAATTAAATACATTAATAATCAAGAAAAGTCTCTCGTTAATATCTAGAAAAAGATATTAATGGGGGATTTTTTGATCATTCATAGGTTCTGATACACAAGTTTATAAACATTTAAATTTCGTTATTATTAAGAAATAAAACAAATTTCATTATCGTGCATAATAGAAATATGATATGGATATAAATAATATGAGGTAAAAACTCAAAATATGAAAGGTAGAATGTATTTATAGTTTATTTTATTATTAATTTCAAGAAAATAATTATAGGAATTGCAATTTTATGAATTTAGTAGTATCATTGGATTTATGTTTCGTTAAATTATACACTTTATTTTACATTTATTAAAAACTTGTTTAAAACAAGTTCACATACATAGGAGGCTATTATGAAATTTATTACAATCGGTGAGATTTTACTTAGACTATCTCCACCTAACTATGAAAAAATAGTGACTACACATAATTTGATAATGAATTATGGTGGAGCAGAGGCAAATGTTGCAGTTTCACTTGCAAATCTAGGAGTAGATAGCACATTTTTTACGGTTATTCCAGATACTGATTTGGGAAAATCTACAATTAGCTATCTTAGAGCAAATGATGTCCATACGAAACATATCATTAGAACAGATGGTAGAATGGGAATATATTACCTTGAAGAAGGTGTTTCTGTAAGATCTTCACAAGTGATTTATGATCGATCCAATTCTGCATTTAGTGAATTTGATTATACAGATGTTGACATGGATGAAATTTTAAAAGATTATGATTGGCTTCATTTAAGTGGAATAACATCTGCGTTATCTTATAATTGCAGACGTCTTATTGACAAAGCGCTTAAGTCAGCTAAGAAGTTTGGACTAACAGTAAGCTTTGATCCCAACTATAGAAAGAGCCTTTGGTCTTTTGAAACAGCTAGAGATGTTCTTAGCACATATCTTCCATATGTAGACGTCTTGATTGGAATTGAACCAATTCATGTATATAATGAAGACGGTGTTACAGATGTGAAAGAAGGTTTGTCAATGCAACCATCTTTTGATGATATGGATAAAGTATTTAGGGCAATTGACAAACAGTATCATATGAAAGCAATTGCAAGAACTGTTAGATATGCATTTTCTGGTAGCAACAACTCACTTAAAGCTTATTTTTATACAAATGGTAAGACATATGAAAGTAAATTAATTAACTTTGATATTGTAGATAGAGTTGGTGGTGGCGACGCATTTTCATCAGGTCTTATATATGCGCTTTTGGATAATATGGAACCTCAGGAAACAATTGATTTTGCAGTAGCATCTTCAGTCATGAAACATTCAATACATGGAGATACGAATATTACAAGTAGAGAAGCAATTATGAATCTTATGAAAGATGGTTCTCACGATATTCAAAGATAGAACAAAAGTACTATTTACAGTTTAACTGGACATGCTATAATATATTTAAATTATAGTAATGTTTAATTCAATATTGAGCAAACTTATCGAAAGGTAAGGACGCAAAGCCAAGGGTCTTCTCCAGCGATGGAATGATAGCCGGTTGCATTTATAATTAATATAAATCATATGGCATCCGGAGACGGATGCTTTTTTAGTATTATCTTTGAGGAAATATAGATTATATAATTTTAAAGCTACCAATTTGAAAAGCCAAAAGAATGAAAGATGTTAAAACATATGAGCGGGGGAGTTTATTATGAAAACGAGAACATTTAAGGTGATAACAATTGGTATAGTATTATTGATATTTGAAGTTGGAACAGTATTTGCATTACAGACAACAAATATTGCAAATTCCTCAACAGTTGAAGCGGTTAATCAGCAAGCGGCACAAAATAGTACGCTGACTGAAACCAAAGATTCCGTGTATGTAACAGGGACAGCGACAGTATTAGATGAAGTACCTGTATCTGAATCACCAACGGTCACAGAAGCAATTACATATGAGGCAGCAACAGCAGCTTCAACAACAATTTCTGAATCAAAAGCTGTTACCGAATCAAAAGCGGTTACTGAATCAAAAGCAGTTCCAACGAATACTCAGGAAGAAGTAACAACGGCACAGGAAGCTCAAACAACAGCAGTAAAAGAAACGCCAGTAGTAAGCGGGCCAACAGCTGGTGTAGCACTTACAGATGACCAAGCGAATTTAATGGCAGATCAGAATGCATCAACATATGCAGAATATGTTGAGCAGGTATATATATTAATTAATCAAGAAAGAACGGCAGTTGGTGTTCCTGCAGTTTCGAAGGATAATACATTAACCATTGTTGCAATGCATCGTTCAATAGAAAATGCTTGGATGAACTTTATGGAAGTGTCTTCAGAAGGACATCACCTTAGGCCAAATGGACAGAAAGCAAGTACTATTTGTACATATTATAACTTATATGGTAGCTATGGAGAAAACCTTGGAAGATATCAATCATCTCCTACAAAAATAGTGTTAGGATGGCATAGTTCAGCAGCGCACTACGCATGTATGACAAATACAAAATATACAAAAGTTGGCATTGGTGTAGCAAAAGATGAAGATGGATTTTTATATTGGACAGCGATATTTATGGATTAAAAGTTAGATAATAATGATTTTAATTTATTTTAGATGAAATACATTATATGATATAATGCTCCTCACATGTCTCTTTGTTATGTGAGGGGTTTTTTTGATTATAAAGTGTTGTAAATTAATCGGTTATCAAACAACTTTTCAATGCATCCAGTGATAATATTTTAAATGTATTGAGATAGTAATCTAATATTCCTAATTCTTTCATTCTGGCAAGTTCACGACACATAGAAGTTCGAGAAATATTTAGATATTCAGCTAATTCATTGCGATTCGGTACAATTTGAAAAGTTAGGGCGTTTTGTTTTTGCATTTCATATAGTAAATAAGTAGCAAGTTTTTCTCGCATACCTTTCAAATTAAGTAGTTCGATTTTACGGTTAAGGAGAAGGTTTTTTTCACCAAGAAGCATCATCATATTTTGAATTAGTTGAATATGAAACGAGCAGGAATTCCCACAACTTTTAATGAGTCGTTCAAAAGGAATGAAAAGTATTGTAGAATCTTCTTTGACTCTAACAGTTACTGGAGAAATACGTTTTGCAGTACAAACAATACCTTCAGCAAAAACATTAGAGGGCGCTAAAAAATCTATAATATGTTTAGAACCTGCAAGATTTACTTTTGAAATTTCAAGGGAACCAGAAAGTACAATTCCGACATGGCTAATTTGATCACCAGCTAAAAAAGCATATTCATTGGTTTGAAACTTTTTTGTATAGGCACTGATACATTGTAATAAAGTACTATATTCATTTTGTTTGATATTATTTAATAAGGAGCAATTTGATAATACAGGATAAAATTCTTCCAAAATAAGACCTTCTTTCTCTCATTATAAATGTATAACAATATAACATTTATAATTTTGTAGCTATGGCTACCATATTGTGATTGATATTATATTATACTTTCATTATGAAATCAATACTACAATATCAATAAGCCAATCGAAAGGAAGAAAAAAATAATGGAAAATAAAATGTTTTGTTACCAATGTCAAGAAACAGCAGGATGCAAGGGGTGTACAATTTCAGGAGTATGCGGTAAAACACCAGAAATTGCGAAAAATCAGGATTTGTTAATTTATGCTACAAAAGGATTAAGTGAAGTTACAACGGCACTTAGAAGACAAGGAGAAACGATTTCACCAGAAGTAAATCAATATATCGTTGTAAATCTTTTTACTACAATTACAAATGCAAATTTTGATAATGAGGTATTTTATCAACGAGTGTTTGAAACACTTGCATTAAAAAATGAGTTATTATCAAAAGTTATAAGTAAAGAAGTTTTAAATGAAGCGGCATTATGGACTGCTACATCAAAAGAAGAATTAGATGAAAAAGCTCCAACAGTTGGTGTACTTTCAACCGAAAATGAAGATATTAGAAGCCTTAGAGAATTAATAATATATGGAATAAAAGGACTAGCGGCATATGTAAAGCATGCAAATGAATTAAAAAATGATAGTGATCCAATTCATGAATTTATTCAAAGAGCATTGGCTTCAACTTTAGAGGATACATTAAGTGTAGATCAATTAGTGGCGCTTACATTGGAAACAGGTAAGTTTGGCGTTGATGGTATGGAACTTTTAGATTCAGCTAATACAAAAACATATGGTAATCCTGAGATTACGAAGGTTAATATAGGCGTAGGAAAGAACCCTGGTATCTTAATTTCGGGTCATGATTTAAGAGACTTAGAAATACTCCTTGAGCAGACAAAAGGATCAGGAATTGACGTATATACACATTCAGAGATGCTTCCAGCACATTATTATCCTGCATTTAAAAAATATAGTAATTTCGTAGGTAATTATGGAAATGCTTGGTGGAAACAAAAAGAAGAATTTGAAAGCTTTAATGGACCAATACTTATGACTACAAATTGTATCGTACCACCAAAAGATTCTTACAAATCAAGAGTCTTTACGACAGGCGCTTCAGGATTTCCTGGTTGTACTCATATTGAAAAAGATGAAAATGGGAATAAAGACTTCTCTGCGATTATTGAAATGGCAAAGAAATGTGAAGCTCCGATACAGATTGAAGAAGGAGAAATCATTGGTGGATTTGCACACAATCAGGTCTTGGCACTAGCAGACAAAATTGTTGAAGCAGTAAAATCCGGTGCTATTAAAAAATTCTTTGTTATGGCAGGATGCGATGGACGACAAAAATCAAGAGAATATTATACTGAATTTGCAAAAGCACTTCCAGATGATACAATTATTATGACGGCAGGCTGTGCAAAATATAGATATAACAAACTAAATCTTGGCGATATTAATGGAATTCCAAGAGTTCTTGATGCAGGACAGTGCAATGATTCTTATTCACTAGCAGTGATTGCCTTGAAGTTAAAGGAAGTATTTGGATTGGATGATATTAATGAATTACCAATTGAATTTAATATTGCGTGGTATGAGCAAAAAGCAGTTATTGTTCTACTTGCATTATTATATTTAGGGGTTAAAAATATTCACCTAGGACCAACATTACCAGCATTTCTTTCTCCTAATGTAGTAAATGTATTAGTAGAGAATTTTGGGATTAGCGGTGTTGGCACAGTAGAAGACGACATTAAATTATTTTTACAATAAATTCATAAATGTTTAAACAAATAGTAATACTGGGCTTCTAGATTAATTAGAAGTTCAGTATTTTTTATGAATTTTTTTGATGTAAATAGGAAACTATAATTCGTATGATGGTAATTTTAGTCACTGTTCATAAAAGGAATATAATTGAAAATAGTCGTAAGTATAAAATCAGGAGGAAAAGTTTATGAGTATGTTTTGTTTTCAATGTCAGGAAACTGCGAAAGGAACAGGATGCGAAATTCGAGGAGTGTGTGGAAAGGTCGAAGATCTTGCCAAACTTCAAGATTTGCTAATATATACGCTGAAAGGTATCTCTGAGATTGTTATCAAGGGAAAACTGGATGTAAAAAGCATTGATAAGATAAATCATCAAGTTATGAAAAGCATGTTTATGACGATTACAAATGCAAATTTTGATGAAGAAGCATTTGAAAAGCAAATAAAAATAATGCTTTCTATAAGAGATGAACTAAGAAAAACCATAGCAGTAAAAAAGTTACACGATGCGGCTATGTTTGAGGTGGATTCAAGGGAATCCATGCTTGAAAAGGCTCCACATATTGGAGTCTTATCAACGGAAAATGAAGATTTGAGATCTTTGCAACAGATGATTATTTACGGACTAAAAGGTATGTCAGCATATACGGAACATGCATTGAACATAGGAAAAGAAAACACAGATATTTCAGCATTTATTTATGAGGCGCTGGCAGCGACACTAGATGATCAACTTTCGGCGGATGATTTGGTCGCACTTACATTGAAAACTGGAGAATATGGTGTGAAATCTATGGCGTTATTGGATGAAGCGAATACATCACAATATGGAAATCCGGAAATTACAGAGGTAAATATTGGAGTAAGAAATAATCCAGCAATTTTGATCTCTGGTCATGATTTAAAGGATTTGGAACAACTATTGGATCAGACGAAAGATACAGGTGTGGATGTATATACGCATAGCGAGATGTTACCAGCAAATTCTTATCCATTTTTTAAAAAGTATGATAACCTAGTTGGAAATTATGGAAATGCGTGGTGGAAACAGTTAGAAGAATTCAAAACGTTCAAGGGTCCGATAATATTTTCAACGAACTGTATTGTTCCACCCAAGAGTGAGGAAATTAGAAATAGGATTTTCACAACGAATGCAGCTGGTTATCCAGGATGCACCTATATAGAAGCAGATGAGAATGGAAAAAAAGACTATTCTAAGGTAATTGCCCTTGCTAAAACACTTCCTTCTCCTGAGGAAATAGAGACAGGCAGCATTGTTGCTGGATTTGCACATAATCAAGTTTTAGCCCTTGCTGACAAAGTTGTTGATGCAGTTAAATCTGGTGCTATCAAAAAGTTCTTTGTAATGGCAGGATGCGATGGTAGAATGCCCTATAGAAAATATTATACAGAATTTGCACAGAGCATTCCTAAGGATACGGTTATTTTAACTGCGGGCTGTGCAAAATATCGTTACAATAAATTAGGATTGGGAGATATTGGAGGAATTCCAAGAGTACTTGATGCGGGGCAGTGTAATGATTCGTATTCACTTGTTCTAATTGCATTAAAATTAAAAGAAGTATTTGGACTGGATGATATTAATAAACTCCCAATTGTTTACAATATCGCATGGTATGAACAAAAAGCGGTTATTGTTTTACTTGCACTACTATATCTAGGTGTTAAAAATATTCATCTTGGACCTACATTGCCAGGATTTCTTTCTCCAAATGTGGCTAAAGTGCTTATTGAGAAATTTGGTATTGCAGGTATTGGGCCGGTAGATGATGACATAAAGTTATTTGCATGAGGGGGATAGGTGGGGAGGTGAATATTAATTTATGATAATGGATTTCGCCTTGCCTTTCCTTCAAGTAGCATATTTTTTACAAACCTCAAAATGATGAAATCCTTGCATGCACTCGGGTTTCATCATTTTGAGGTTTGTAAAAAATATAAGCGCTACTTTCAGCCGGTCTGCGGTGAAATACATTATCATAAATTAATATTCACCGGTTACATTTTGGGATCCCTGCGCCAAAAGAATGGCGGTAGGACAATTTTTAGGGATAGGTGGGGAGGTGAATATTAATTTATAATAATGG
>Ga0302173_10000599_pt1 | contig 19301 bp, 13 predicted proteins | sample I_Fen_N3_1_FD_198785 | JGI IMG/M metagenome (GOLD analysis project Ga0302173, IMG submission 198785) | Peat permafrost microbial communities from Stordalen Mire near Abisko, Sweden - I_Fen_N3_1 | ecosystem: Environmental > Terrestrial > Soil > Wetlands > Permafrost | place: Sweden: Abisko... | reverse complement strand
TATTATTTGTTAGAGAAAAGGGAGACTTTATATTTTATTTATATTTAGTTGTAGGATTTAATTTCATAAATAACATAATAAGTTTTATATATGTGAAGAGAAAATTAAAGTTTGATTTTTCTAATTTAGAAATTCTTAAACATATAAAACCTATGCTTTATGTGGTTATTCTTACTAGTACGGGTGTTTTATATACTCAACTTGATAAAATAATGTTAAAAGACAGTGTAGGAGGAACTACAGCTGTTGGTTATTATTATATGGCTCAAAGGGTAGCGAGTATAATAAGTACATTATTATTGACATTAGTTCAGGTTACGATGCCAAGACTTTCTAATTATTTAGGAAAAGAATCGAGAATTGAGTATTTAATATTATTGAAAAAAGTAGTAAAAATATACTTTATAGTTTTATTTCCAGCAGCTATAGGTTTGTTTTGTCTATCTAAAGAAGCAATATATATTTTTGGTGGAGAAGCTTTCTTAGGGGCAGTTCCAGTGATGTTTATATTTGCAATACATATGTTGGTTATTGGTATTGAAAGCGTAATAGCAAATCAAATAATATATCTTCATGGAAAAGAAAAAGAAGACGCAATATTAGTATTGATTGGTGGAGTTATTAATTTGATATTTAATATAACGTTAATTGCTACAGGAACCTTTAATATGGTAACTGCTATATCAACAACTCTACTAGCTAATTTAATTATATTAGTGCTAGAATATAGAATGGTTAAAAAGGTCATAAAATTAGATTTAAATTTATTTGAATATGATAACATTAAATATTTCTATTATTCATTAGTATTTATACCAATAACTTTTGGAATAAAATATTTTATACCTAATATACTTATTGCATGCGTAGTAGAAGTTGTAACTTGTGGCTTAGTTTATTTAGGTATGCTTTTTCTTACTAAAGATTCAATATTTTTTGAGGTACTAGGTAAAATACTTGTAAAACTTAAAATTAAAAAAATATACACAGATAAAAAAAGCGCGAAGCGCAAATAAGAACAGTTCACAGATAAAAAAAGTACGCACAGCAATAAAGTCATTCTACAGGATTCCTAAAACAGAAAGAAAATTTCTGTTTTAGGAATTTTTTTGATTAAACTATTATTTTTATTATTATTTTGTGTGAACGTATTGCTTTGAACAATGAACACTGATAATATAAAGTTGTTCACAAAATGAACTGAATAAGTTTAAGAGAAGTTATTTTAAATATATGCATAGTGAATATTTTTATGTACAAAATATAAATAGTTAAAATTAATCTGAAAAATAAGGATTATATTTAAGGGGGATTATTAAATGGAAAGTAATAAAAATGATTATAAGGTAGGCGTATTTGCTGGAATAGGTTCAGCAGTAACATGGGGAATAGACACTGTTCTAATGGTAATAGTACTTGCAATTTTTGCAAGTAATACATCTTTGCCAGAAAATGCAGTACTTTTAGCACCAGTTATAACAGCATTTTTTCATGATGCGTTTTCAGCAGTATGGACATTTATATATCTTGGATTTAAAAAACAGCTAGGACCTTTATTTAAAGCAATGAAAACCAAGAGTGCTTTATTTGTTGCTTTTGCAGCACTTCTAGGCGGTCCTGTTGGAATGACAGCATATGTACTTTCAGTTAAATACATTGGGCCATCTTATACTGCAATAATATCATCATTATATCCAGCATTTGGAGCGGTATTGGCATATTTTTTATTAAAAGAAAAAATGACTAAGAAAGGCTGGGCTGGACTATTAGTTGCAGTTATAGGTATATGCTGGGTTGGATATTCACCAAGTGAATCTGGAATAAGTATTGTAGGGATTATATGGGCTTTGGTATGTGTAGTAGGATGGGGCAGTGAATCTGTTGTATGTGCAATTGGAATGAAGAATGATGAGGTATCATCAGAATTTGCACTTCAAATAAGACAATTAACATCAGGTCTTGTTTATGCCTTTTTAATAATTCCAATTATAGGCGGAGTAGGACTTAGTATTGAAGTTTTAAGAACAAGTGCAATTTGGTGGGTTTTAGCAATTGCATTATCTGGAACATTATCATATTTATTTTATTACCAAGCAATTTATAAAATTGGACCAGTAAAAGCTATGGGGTTAAATATAACATATGTTGTTTTTTCTATAGCATTTGATATCGTAATTAATGGAACACCATTAAGTTTAAAAACTATTATATGTAGTATGATGGTTATGGGTGGAGTTTACTTTGTAGCAAAAACACCAGAAGCAGATATAGAAGAAACTCCAGAACTTGTAGGAGTAGAGTAATCTCGAAACAAAGTTTAGAATAATTGATTTATATAAATGACTGTTGCATATAGTGTTTTTTATCACTATATGCAACAGTTTTTTTGTTATAATTTAATAATTAAAGTATACTAATAATTGAGGATGAAAAATGATATTCTATGAAAGAGTAATAATATTTAGAAAAAAATATATATAATAATTAAAAAATTTGATAAAATTAATATATAATTCATTTAATTAATGATTATAGGGGAGGGTAAAAATGAATATAAGAAAGAAATTTATACTTTTTTCTATTATATTGGGAATAGTACCTGTAATTATTTCAACAAGTATGTTTATTGTAAATTTTAATGCTAGAAGTATGGAGATAATTAAGCAAAATGCAATAATGGCGACTAGAGATCAATCAGTACATTTAGAGGATTTTTTTAACCGAAATATTAATGAACTTAATGTTGTTGGAAATATGCCTATTACTAAAGAAGTTATAAAGAATTATAATAATAAAGTAAATTCTAAAGATACAGAATATAGTAAAGAAATATTGAATCAATTTTTAAGTGGTAAAAAAGATCAACAATCTTTTTTACTTAGAGAATCACTTACGAATAAGGACGGAGTTATAATTGCATCTAGTGATAAAGACTACATAGACAAAAAAGGTCTACTTTTGGATGAGGATATAGAAGTACTTAGGAAAAATGGAAGAGTTATAACAGATATTATTCAAAAAGAAGATTTTAATAATGGAATTAAAAGTGTAATAATTGCAAGTCCAATATTTATTGAAAATAAATATGAGGGAGCTATTATTAATATAATAAATATGAGTTATTTTGAAAAAATTGTAGAGGACATGCGATTTTTCAAAATTGACAAAGTGGCGATAATAGATTCATCAAGTAAGGTTGTATATAGTAGTAATTTTACGAATAATGTTAATGAAATAAAAAATAGTGATATTTTTTATAAAAAATTGAGTAATATAGATTTAAGTACGAATCCAGAGGGAATGATTGAATACACTATTAATGGAGTTGATACAATAGTATACTACTCAAAAATTGAGAACACAGAATGGATAGTGTTTAGTGGTGGGCAAGGGAATGAATTTAGAGGACTTATTGCTCAAGATATAAAATTTATAATTATGATATTAGTATTTATTTTAGCTTTGATAGGATCATCTTATACCTTTATAATTAATCATTTTTCAAAACCAATATATAAATTATTAGAAGCAATAAGAAGAATAAAACAAGGTAATTATAAAGATAGATTTATATATGATAAAGATAATGAATTTGGAGAAATAGCTACAGCTTTTAATGATCTGATAGATAATATAGAAAAAAATAAAAAATATATAGAAGATAAAAATAGAAACTTACAATCGCTAACATCTAATATACCAGGTGGATTTTATCGTTCTAGGGTAGAAGATGGAGAATATATTTTAGACTTTTTAAGTGTTGGGTGTTTAAATCTTTTAGGATATGAAAAACATGAATTTAAGAAAATTTATAATAAAAGACTACTTAATTTAATTTATGAAAAGGATCGTGAAAGAGTAATTAGTGAAGTTAAAGAGCAAGTACAAAAATCTAGTAAATATACTGTAGAATATAGGGTGAAACGAAAAGACGAGAGTATAATATGGATTTTAGAGAATGGTAAAATGGTAAAAAATAGAGATGGAAGACTATTTGGCTATAGCGTAATAATAAATATAACTGAATCTAAAGTTATTCAAGAGGAGCTTAGATTAAGCGAGCAAAGGTATCGTATAATTATGTCTCAAACAAAAGATATAATTTTTGAATGGAATGTTTATAAAGATACTATTAATTATTCGGAAAATTGGAAAAGTAAGTTTGGTTATGAACCAATTGTAAATGAAGTTAGTAAGAATCTGTTTAAAACAGACAATATTTATAAAGATGATATTAAGAATTTAGGGAAAATATTAAATAGTATTGTGAATGGAGAAAAATATCGAGAAATTGAAATCAGAATTAGAAAAAATACTGATGAATATATTTGGTGTAAAATAAGAATGACTGCAATGTTTGATGAAAATGGCAATATTTTAAAGACTATTGGTTTAATAAGTGATATTGATAAAGAAAAAGCAGAAGCTGAAACACTTTTGTTTAAAGCTCAAAGAGATAGTTTGACTGGGTTATATAATAAAGGAACTGTTCAGAGTATGATTGAGGATTATATAGAAAGTGAAGATGCAAATGGAGCATTATTTGTAATAGATGTTGATAACTTTAAAGGTGTTAATGATAACTTAGGTCATTTAGCTGGAGACTTTGTTTTAGCTGGAATTTCTTCTATGCTTTCAAAAGTCTTTGATGAAAACTCAATTGTAGGTAGAATAGGTGGAGATGAATTTATTGTTTTTCTAAATAATATAGATTCAGAGGAATTACTATATAAAAAAGCTGATGATTTAGTTAAAGGCTTTAGGTCAAGCTTTGAAGATGAAAGTTCAGAGTATAAAGTGTCTGGTAGCATAGGAATTGCTAAGTATCCACAACATGGGAAGTCATTTAAAGAACTTTTTATAAATGCAGATAAAGCTGTCTATTTGGCTAAAAGCAAAGGAAAAGACAATTATTGCATTTTCGAGTATATTTAATTTTAAAATAAGGGTGTCTCAAATGAATTTTAAATAAGTTAGAGGCATCTTTTTGTTTTTTTACAATTAATATGCTAATATTCTAATTAGAAGAAATGCTTAATCAAAAAGTTTTAAAGTAAGACTAAAAAAGGTATATATTATACAAGAAGAGTATTTATTTTCATGTTCCTTATTATAATAGAAAAGGTACAAGATAGGAGGAAATTAGTTGGTAAAGAGAATTGATTTAATTTTTATGAAGCTTAGTGAGATAGCGGAATATAATAAAGAAGGAATTTCGGCATCTTATATAGCAGAAGAATTAAATCTTAATAGAGCAAATGTAAGCAATGATTTAAATAAATTAGTAATGGATGGAAAAGCTATTAAGGTAAAAGGAAAACCAACGCTATTTATTCCAGTAGTTGAAGAAAACGTTGTCTCAGAGATATCTATTATAAATAAATTTTCGAATAACAATCCGAGTTTATATACTGCATTAGAGCAGGCAAAGGCAGCAATACTATATCCGCCAAATGGAATGAATATATTATTACTTGGTGAAACTGGTGTTGGTAAATCAACTTTCGCTGGATTAATATATAAATATGCAATTGAGATGGGCATAAAATCTAAAGAGAGTCCTTTTATAAGCTTTAATTGTGCAGATTATGCTAATAATCCTCAATTATTACTTGGACAATTGTTTGGAGTAAAAAAGGGAGCTTATACAGGAGCTGATTTTGATAAAGTTGGATTACTTGAAAAGGCAAGCGGAGGGATATTATTTTTAGATGAAGTTCATAGATTGCCGGCAGAAGGTCAGGAAATGTTCTTTACATTTATGGATAGAGGCGTATATAGGAGGCTTGGAGAAACAGATAGTGAAAGAAGTGCACAAGTTATAATAATAACTGCTACAACTGAAGAGCCAGATACTAATTTGCTTAAAACTTTCACAAGAAGAATTCCTATGGTAATAACGATACCAGCTTTAAAAAATAGAGGAATGGAAGAAAGATTTAATCTTATAAAACAATTTATGATTGAAGAATCAGGTAGACTTGGAAAAAGTCTTAAGGTATCTATAAATTCGATAAAAGCGTTTTTATCATATGATTGTGAAAATAATATAGGACAATTAAAATCAGACATACAACTTGCTTGTGCTAAAGCATATGCAGACTTTCTATCCAATAAGAAAGATGACATAAAAATAAGTAGTTTGGACTTGCCTCCATATATAAGAGAAGGATTATATAAAGAGATAGAACATAGACAACTATGGAATAAGCTTATTGATATAAATAAAAGATATTGTATATTTGATAAAGATGAAGAAGGTATAATATTTGAAACAAGCAAAAATGATGAAAATATTTATGAAATATTAGATTTAAGGACGACTGAGCTTAAGGGAAAAGGAATAAAGGGAATAAAACTTGAAGAAGAAATAGAAAAGGATATTGAGGATTACTTCAAGAAGTATATGAATGATTTTAACGACAAAATTGATACAACTAACATCCAAAATATTGTAGACCAAGATGTTATGAAGGTAATAGAAGAGGTTATTAATTTCTGTGAAGATGAATTAGAAATAAAGTTAGATAAAAAAATATATTATGGATTAGTAGTACATATTAGTAATTCAATAGATAGAATGCGAAGAAATAAGAAGATTGTAAATCCCAAATTAAATAGTATAAGAGAGGAATATAAAAAAGAATTTAATGTAGCGTTAGATGCTTTAAAGATAATAGATAGAACAATTGATATAAATATGCCAATTGATGAAGCTGGTTTTATAACTATGTTTTTAAGTTATAATTATGAAAATTTAAAAATGAAACATAATGATGTTAGTATAATAATAATTGCGCATGGTGTAAGTACTGCAACTTCAACGGCAGATGCAGTAAATAGTCTTTTAGGAACAAAAAATATTATTGGTATTAATGCACCTATAGAAGAAAAACCTAAAAATATATTAGAAAAGACTAAAGAATATATAAGACAACATGAAATTAAATCAGATATATTATTTCTAGTGGATATGGGGTCACTCACTACGTTTGGAAAAGAAATAGAGAATACATTTAATATAAAAACTAGAACAATACCACTAGCAAGCACTCTTCATGCTTTAGAAGCAACAAGAAAATCTATGCTTGGATATTCTTTAGATGAAATATATAGAGAAACTCTAGAAGTTAATAACTTATATGATAATGATATTTTAGATTATGAACCAGATGAAGATGAGAGGAAATTAGCAATAATAACAGTTTGTACAACAGGTGAAGGTGGAGCTAAAACAATTAAAGGGTTATTAGAAGCGAATTTAAATTTTGACAAAAATTTAATAGAAATAGTTCCACTGAATTTTATTGGAAAAGAAAATATTTATGAAAGAATAGAAAAACTAAAAAGAAAGTATATATTAATTTGTTTTGTGGGACCTTTTAAACTAGATGTAAATTGTCCACAATTTATGTTGGATGATATTATGGAAGGCACTAGTACAAAGGATATTCAAAACCTTATAGATTTAGAAAAAACATATGCAAAGATGGAAGAAACCCTAGATGGGCAATTAAAAAATATTGATGGAAAAGTAATAGTGAATGATATAAAGAAATTTAACAAAACTGTTGTTGAAGCTTTAAATATCAGTATAACAACAAATACCCTTATTGGTATTACGCTACATATAGCTTGCATGATTGATAGAATTAAAGAAAAAGAAATTATAGAGGAATTTCAAGGTAAAGAGGATTATATTAAGGATAATTTAGAGTTATTTAGAATAATTAAGAGTGCATTTGCATCTTTAAATACTAAGTATTGTATTGTTATTTCAGATGATGAAATATGTTATTTGATGAATTTCTTTAATCCTAGAGAATCTAATATAAGTTAGGCACTAGAAAGAAAATAACAAGACTAGCATATTGACTTGTTATTTTCTTTCTAGTGCCTTAAATTATAATTTAAATAAAAATATAAAATGAAACACATTTGAAATGTGTTTTAAAAGATTTTTGATAAATGAAACACATTGTAGTTTATCAAAAGTCTTTTTTAGTTAGACTAAAGTGCTGAAAACAGTAGCTTTGAGAAGAGAAAAAAATTTTCTGTTAAAATATATAACTTGGCATGACTATTGCTTTATATATTAGCATAAGAAAGTTAAAACAAAAATAATATAACTTAAAAATAAAGCAATAATAATTAAAAATGGGGGATTTAATATGGAAGAATTAGAAATGGCAATTATGAATATTATAATTAATGCTGGGGATTGCAAAAATCATGCTTATATGGCTCTTAATAATGTTAATGAAGGGAAATATGAAGAAGCTGATAAAGAGTTAGAATTAGCAAATGATGCATTAGGAAAAGCTCATGATGGGCAAACAATGTTTCTTCATAAAGAAGCAAATGGTGAAAAAATAGATATGTCTGTTTTATTCGTACATGCACAAGACCACTTAATGACAGCAATAACAGAAAAGAATTTAATTGAACAAATAATTGAATTAAGAAAAATTGTAAATACTTTAATTAAATAAAATTAGAAATCAAGCAAATATTTGAAATTATATTAAATTAAAAATGTTAAATTATTAAAAAAAATCAGTAGAGATTTGAGGAGGAAAAAATTATGATAAAAATTAGATTATTTTGTGCAGCAGGTATGTCAACAAGCCTTTTGGTTAATAAAATGGTAGCTGCGGCTAAAGATAAAGGAATAGAAGTAGATATTGAAGCCTTTCCAGAGGGGCAAATGGATAAACATTTAGAAGGTGTAAACGTTGCACTACTTGGACCACAAGTTGGATATACATTAGGAAAGGCAAAAAAGATATGTGAGCCAAAGGGAATTCCGGTTGATGTAATACCAATGGTTGATTATGGAATGATGAATGGACAAAAAGTATTGGATTTTGCATTAAAGTTAGCTGGAAAATAATAAATTCAAATTGATTTTTGAGTAGTTTGAATACAAAAGGTATACTATGGAAAGTCGAGAAAACGTTTAATTAAAATGGTTATGTTGGTTATGTAATTTCTATGTGATTTGACGAATATGTTAGTTAGTAAAATCACATAGAAATCTGTAACTTTAAAGTGATAATTATAAATCTGATACATTTGTAATTATTACACTAAATATAATAACACATGAATTTAATTTATATAAGGGGGAATTATTATGTCATCATTAGGAACTACTATGAACGAAAAAGTAATACCAGTAATTATGAAATTTGTTGGAATGAAAGGTATTATTGCCTTAAAAGACGGTATTCTGTATACATTACCTATAATTATGGTAGGATCAATATTCTTACTTCTTGCACAAATTCCTTATGCACCATTCAATGATTGGATGGCTAGCATGATGGGAGCAGGATGGACAGAACCATTATTTCAAGCTTATAATTCTAGTTTTGCTATAATAGCAATGATTGCAGTAGTGGGAATTGCTTACACTTATGCTCAAAATGAAGGGCATGAACCTTTATCATCAGGAATTATAGCTCTTGTAGTATTTCTACTCACAATGAACGCTTTTGTTGTAACTAAAAGTGGAGAAGTTGTAAGTGGCGTTATTAACAAAGATCTTATTGGTGGAAAAGGTATGGTTACAGCTATTATTATCGGTTTAGTTGTAGGTGCAATTTATTCATGGTTTATGAAAAGAAAGATTACAATTAAAATGCCAGCAGGTGTGCCACAAGGAGTTGCAAATTCATTTGCAGCATTAGTACCAGCAGCAGTTATAATAACAGGTGCAACAGTACTTTATGCAGTTCTTAAATATGGAATGAATACAACATTTATTGAATTAATATATAAAGTAATACAAACACCATTACAAGGTATATCAGATTCTTTAGGTGGAGCTTTGTTTATGTCATTCTTAATTCCTTTCTTATGGTGGTTTGGTGTACATGGATCAACAATTGTAGCTGGTGTAATGACAGGAATATTAACATCAAATACATTAGAAAATCAAGCTATACTTCAAAGTGGAAAAGCACTTACAGTAGCAAATGGTGGTCATATAGTAACACAACAATTCTTAGATAATTTTGTTAGTATGACAGGTGCAGGTGTAACAATAGGACTTGTATTATGTATGATGATATTGGGAAAATCAGCACAAAGTAAAGAATTAGGTAAATTAGCTGTAGTACCAGCATGTTTCAATATAAATGAGCCAGTTACATTTGGAACACCAATAGTAATGAATCCATTTATGGCAATACCATTTATAATTACTCCAATGATAACAAGTTTAATTACTTATTTATCAATTGCATCAGGATTAGTTCCATTATTTACAGGAGTAATGGTTCCTTGGACAACTCCACCAGTAATTTCAGGATTAATATTAGGTGGACCTAAAATGGCTTTATTACAAATAGTAATTATGGCAGTATCATTCTTTATTTACTTACCATTCTTTAAGAAACAAGATTCTATTAATCTTGCAAATGAAAAAGCAGCGCAAAATTAATAAGATTAGTAAATAGAAAAAGTATAATAAATATAATATTTTCATTTATTATATAATTAGTTAAACCCAGTATTTCTAAGTGCATACATGCAAAGAAATACTGGGTTTACTTATTGAAAAAATCAAACTATGAGGTAGGATAAAAAATGAATGAGTATTTACTTAAGAAATGCGGTTAAAACATATTGTTTTACAAAAAAACAAATAACTAAAATGTAGCATATGTTACTAGAAATTAGAAAACAAAGTAATCATAGATTTTTTGTGATATCTTTAAGTAAATGATTACTTAAATCAGTTAAAAGTTAACTGATTTAAGAATAAGGGAGGAAATATGATATGAAAAAGGAAAAGATAAAAGTAGTTACTATTGGTGGAGGATCAAGTTATACTCCTGAACTAATTGAGGGATTTATAAAAAGAAAAGATGAACTGCCTATTAAAGAATTATGGCTTGTTGATATCGAAGATGGAAAAGAAAAACTAGAAATTGTTGGAGCTATGGCTCAAAGAATGGTTAAGGCTGCAGGACTTGATTGGCAAGTTAATTTAACTTTAGATAGAAGAGAAGCACTTAAAGATGCAGATTTTGTATCAACTCAATTTAGAGTAGGTCTTTTAGATGCAAGAATAAAAGATGAAAGAATTCCATTAAGTCATGGAATAATTGGACAAGAAACTAATGGCGCAGGTGGTATGTTTAAAGCATTTAGAACAATTCCAGTGATTTTAGACATAATAGATGATATGCGAGAATTATGCCCTGATGCATGGCTTGTTAATTTCACAAATCCATCAGGAATGGTTACAGAAGCTGCTATTAAATATGGTGGATGGGATAGAACAGTTGGATTATGTAATGTTCCAATTAACTGTATAGAAGAAGATGCTAAAAAAATCGGAGTACCTTCAAGTGAATTATTCTTTAAGTTTGCAGGATTAAATCACTTTCATTGGCACAGAGTATGGGATAAAGATGGAAATGAAAGAACTGCTGAAGTAATTGATAAATTATATGATCCAACACAAGCTGAGGAAAAGAAAGATTCTGGGGTTGCTAATATTAAGGATATTAAGTTCAATTATGAACAAATCAAAGATTTAGGTATACTTCCGTGTCCATATCACAGATATTATTATGTTACAGATGATATGTTAAAATCAGAGCTTGAAGAATTTGAAAAAGGTGAAACTAGAGCAGAAGTGGTAAAGAAAACAGAAGCAGAATTGTTTGAATTATATAAAGATCCAAAGCTTGATTATAAACCAGAACAATTAACTAAGAGAGGTGGAACACACTATAGTGATGCTGCCTGTGAATTAATTGCTTCAATTTATAATGATAAAAGAACTACTATGGTCGTTAGTACAAAGAATAATGGAGCTTTAGAGGATCTTCCTTATGATTCTATAGTAGAAGTTTCAAGTATAATAACATCACATGGACCAGAACCGATTAACTTTGGTAAATTTGATTCATCGCCAAGAGGCATGGTTCAAATAATGAAAGGAATGGAAGAAGTAACAATTTCAGCTGCAGTTACAGGAAATTATAATAAAGCGCTTCAAGCATTTACAATAAATCCATTAGTTCCAAGTGGAAAGATTGCTAAAGAATTATTGAATGAAATGCTAATAGCACATAAAAAACACTTACCTCAATTTAAGGAAAAGATTGAACAATTAGAAAAATAGTCAAATATACAATAAAAATAATATAAGAGAATAAAATAGAGACTTATTAATGTAGAAGGTGTGAAAATAGCAATGTTAAAGGAAACTCGATTCGCGTTCGCTCACTGAGTAAGTAATTCACACCAAATCATAGATTTGGGTTCTCTGAGAGAGCATATAAAAGAAATGAAAGAGGCTGTAGAAGATGGAGTAGATTTAATAGGATATACTCCTTGGGGATGTATAGATTTAGTTAGTGCATCTACTGGTGAAATGAAAAAGAGATATGGTTTCATTTATGTAAATAAGGACAATGATGGAAATGGAGATTTTAGCAGGTCAAGAAAGAATAGTTTTTATTAGTATAAAAATGTTATAAAAAGTAATGGTGAAGAACTTTAATAATTAAAGCTATTAAATATATTTAATAATGTATAAAAAATGCTAGAAAGTTAAAACAAACTGCTTTCTAGCATTTTTTCATAATTAGGGGGAGTAGAAGATGATAAAATTTATTGCGTCAGATATGGATGGAACATTACTTTATAAATTTAAATTACATTGATGATATAGATGAATTTTTGAATACAAATGTTAAAATAGGAAAAATTGAGGCCTATAATAAGAGCGAGGATAAAGTCGTTGAATTAAAAGAGAAACTTCAAACTATAGATGAATTGGCAATTGCCTCAAGTATTGCAATTAATGTGGAAGTAAATCATATAGAAGCTCAAAAGGGAATTATATTAGCCAAAGTGGCAGAAAAAAAGAGGGTATCAAAAGAAGAAGTTGTTGTAATTGGGGATGGTTTTAATGATTATTCAATGTTTGCTGAATTTCCTATATCTTTTGCTATGGAAAATGCAATTCCTGAAATAAAAGAAATAGCAAAGTATATAACTGATACAAATTATAATTCTGGAGTGGCTAAGGTTATTTATAAGGTCTTACAAGGGATTTGAGCAAATTAGAGGCTAGAGAAATCAATTTTCTAGCCTTATTTTTTCTTTATAGGATATAATAAGAATTAGAGGTAGATATTTCGTATCAACAATTTAAAAAGTTGAGAATTTATATACTATAAAACAATCGAGCGAGTATGGAGGAATTAAGAGATGATAAAACTTATTGCATCCGATATGGATGGTACATTACTTAATAGTAATCATGAAATATCAAAAGAAAATTTACAGGCTATAAAAAAGGCAGAAGAGATGGGTGTGAAATTTGCAATTTCTACTGGAAGAATGTATGAAGATGTAAAACCACTATTGGATGAATATGGTTTAAGATGCCAATGTGTAGTTTTAAATGGTGGTGAGTACATAGATGAGGAAGGAAAAGTATTAGAAGGAATTTATATTGGTAAAAAAGAAGCTCGTGAAATTATAAATATGATATTAAAAGAAAATATTGTGGCTGAAATTTATACTGATGAAGGATTATATACTGTCAATACTAAAGAAGAAGCTTTAATGGAAGTTGCATATAGAATTATAGCTTTCAACCCAGAAACAAATTTTGAAAATGCTATAAAACTTGCTGAAACTCATCCACATTTTGTGAATTTGAAATATATTATAGATATTGATCAATTTTTAAATAGTGAGATTAAAATAGGAAAATTTGTTGCATTTTATAATGACGAAGAGACTACTATAAAGGTAAAAAATAAATTAAAATGTATAGGTGAGCTTGCTATTACAGGAACCTTTACTAAAAATATTGAGATAAATAATAAGGAAGCGCAAAAAGGATTTATACTAGCCAAGGTTGCGGATAAAATGGGAATAAAAAGAGATGAAGTCATGGTTATCGGGGATAGTTTTAATGATTATACAATGTTCACTGAATTTACAGAATCTTTTGCGATGGAAAATGCTGTGCCAGAAATAAAAGAAATAGCCAAATACATAACAGATACAAATGACAATAATGGCGTTGCTAGAGCTATTTACAGGATTTTAAACATATAAAAGAGCATATGCTGAAATTTCACTAACAATAAAAATCTATTGTTAGTGAGTAATTTTTTCCAGCATCGCGTGTTAACGTTAACAAAAAAACATTGAAGATTATCCCATAAAGAATTATAATTAAAGGAAAGAAAGATATTTAATGCTAAAATAATTAGAGTAAATGTGTTTCTTATGCTAAATTTTTTTGGAATTAGTAGCATTAAAGTAATAATGTAACATAGATACAACATATATTTTAGAGATTGTGCTTTAAACTAAGTTTAATAATATGAAAATGAACATGAGAGGAAGTAATATTTATTATGGGATATAAGAAACAGAATGCCATACAACAAGTGAAAAAAATATACTGTAATAATTCTATTATTCAATTTTGGATATCATATGCTATTGTATTAATTCTGCCTCTAGTAATATTAAGTTGGGGATTTAAGTCTGCTTTTTATGTTATGGAACAAGATATTAATGAATCTAATATTACAATGCTTAGCCACAGCAAGAGTTTGATTGATATTCAACTAAAAGCTATGGAATCAAAGGTTTTGCAAATTTCAAATAATTCAAAGGTGTATAATTTGGCAGAAAGAAAGGTAGTGGATGGTAGTTTTTTTCAAGATGCATCGTTAGCACTTAATGAATACGATAATCTAATGCGATATCAAGAGGTTAATCTAGTAAATTCATCTTATGTTTATATGAAGAATTCAGATTATGTGATGTCTGGGAATACCTTATACAAGTTGAATAATTTTGAAAAGTATATAAGAAATGATTATAACATTTCGCTAGAAGAATGGAAGAAAATTTGTTTAAATGATGGAAATAGTGTTCCATATTATATAAACATCAATGGTCATTTACAATATATCAAACCATTTGCGACAGAGTTTGGAGGCGAGGTTGTAGGTGCTATAGTTTTAGATATAGATCAAGATGAATTAAGGAAGATACTTAATATTAACGACAAATCTGGCGAACGTTCTATTTTTATTTATAATGAGGATAAAAAGTTAATTTGGTCAGCAGGTAATATAATTTATAAGGACAAACTTGATGAACTTGATTGGTCACCCCAAGGGCTTATTCATGATAAGGACTTATTTGTTATTCATTCTGATTCAAATGTGACTGATTGGAATTTTGTAGTAGTAGTTTCTGAAAAACTTGCAATGGACAAGTTAAACAGATTGAAAATTACAGCAGTTATATTAATTACATTAGCATTGGCCTTGGGAATAGGTTTATCTTTGTATATGTCTATTAGAAAGGGTAAGCCAATTAATGAAATGTTTAATATCTATATAGAAGATAATGATATGCCTCGAAGCTTTGAAAATCTTGGTGGAATGGTATCAAAAATTGTTCATAATAACCAAGTGCTTTTAGAAGAAATTGAATTAGAAAAGCCGATGCTGAAGAATGCATTTCTTAATAAATTAGTAAAGGGTGATTTTGTTAATGAAAAAGAACTGAATCTTTTGGCAGAAAAAGTGGGAATTGAGATTGAATGTAATACATTTAGAGTTGTATCTTTTCGTCTATTCTTAAATAATGATCTATATGATGTAGATTCACAGACATTGTCAGAAGTTCAGGTGTTATTTCATTTAATTCAAAATTACATTTTACAAATATCAAAAGAAACTGTATGGTTTTATGAAAAAGATTATCTAACAACATTGGCAATTTTCCATATCAGTGAAGAACCAGATAATATACAAATGTTAGTGGAACAAGTTCATGACTTGATTTTAAAGGAATATTCAGTAGATTCTACATGGGGAATTAGTTATATTTGTAATAGTGTTCTGGAAATATGGCGTGCTTGCGAAGAGGCTAAGGTAGCTAATAATTATTGTAAAAGTGAGAGAGTTGTGGTTTATAGTAGTGATTTAGATGAGAAAGATGGATACTATTATCCAGAATTATTTGAGGAAAGAATTATTAAGAGTATACGTGCTACAGATATTTCAAATATAGATTCATTACTATCAATATTACATACAGAGAACTTTAAAAATAGAAGTATAAGTAGAAGAATGATGTTAAAACTTAATAAGCGTATTATTTTATCCATTTCTTCAAATTTTACTTTATCATCAGAGATAGAAGAAGAAATGGTAAAATTAAATGGTTTAATTAAAAATTCTGAAGACTTTGAATCAGATTATTTTGGACAACTAAAACTAGTATGCCATTATTTATGTGGAGAAATACAAAAGAAAAAGACATGTAATAGAAATAAGTTGATTCAAAATATTGTTGATTATATTAATGAACAGTATATGGATTCAAATCTGGGACTTTCACTAGTAGCTGCAAAATTTAATATCTCAGAGGGATATGTTTCAACAATTTTTAAAGGGGATATGGGTGTGAATTTTGCTGACTATGTAGAAAGTATAAGGATAAATTGTGCATGCAAACTTTTAGAAAATTCAGATGAAACAATAAGTTCTATAGCTGAAAAGATTGGATATAATAGTGTACAATCTTTTAGAAGAGCATTTAAGAAAGTTAAGGGGATCAGTCCTAAGGAATTAAGAAATAAGCCACATATAACATCTCTATAATTTTATATTAAAAACCATATGTAGGGAAAATATACCCTATATAATAGACTTTTTTATATTGTCTATCCTATAGGGTACATTTTAAACGAAACTTAGATATGGATTTGTTTTTCATATCTAGTATATGAAATGTATTAGATACGACTCGTTGTTTCTAGAATGCTCATTGTAGCCGAAGTTAAAGAAATGTACCTATAATAAATGATTTAAAAAGGAACAAAACTTTAAATATAAAGGATTGTATCTTTAATGAACTCTATTTTGATGTTAATATGAATTTATGAAAAGCATTTCAAAGTTCAAATGCAAAAAATATGAACAATATAATATTTAGAGGGGAAGGTAATAGTACATTAGAAAAACAATAAAGAAATTTAATAAAAATTGGAGGGAAAAATAATGGCTCAAATTACAAGCGCAAGTGTTGTAAAAGAAAATACAAAAACAAATAAAAAATCATTAAAAACAAGAATATATGAGTACAGATATTTCTACTTAATGTTTTTTCCAGTATTTTTAGCGTTCTTGGTGTTCCACTATATTCCAATGGTTGGGATATCAATTGCTTTTTTTGATTGGGGATTATTTGGGATTAATGAATTCGTAGGTTTTGATAATTTCGCTACATTATTTCAAAGTACTGCATTTATAAGGGCTTTTGGAAATACATTAACTATTAGTGTAGCAAATTTAATATTAAATATGATATGTACAGTTGGTTTAGCATTACTTATTGATGAACTTACAGGACTGAATTTTAAAAAATTAACACAAACTGTTATTTACATGCCTCATTTTCTTTCATGGGTAGTAGTAGCATCAGTATTTGCTCTGATTTTATCTCCTCAAGATGGTATGGTAAATAAAGTTATTGAACTTTTTGGTGGCAAGCCTATTTACTTTTTAGCAGATACAAATTGGTGGACACCAATTTGGTTATTTATAAGTCGTTGGAAAGACACTGGATGGGGAACAATCATAATTATTGCAGCATTATCAGGTGTTGATCCTTCAATGCATGAAGCAGCAGTAATTGATGGTGCTACTAGATTACAAAGAGTATTACGTATTACATTACCAACAATTAAGAATACTATATTAGTTGTATTTGTTTTAGAATTAGCAAAAGTACTTAATTTATTTGATTCAATTTGGGTATTCCAAAATGCAATGGTACTTGATAAAGCTGATGTACTACAAACTTATGTATATCGTGTAGGTGTTGAAGGTTCAGATTATGGATTAGCTACAGCAGCTGGTTTATTTAAATCTGTTATTGCTGTAATATTAGTTTTAGGTACTAATAAGATAAGCAAGAAAGTAAATGGGGAGGGAATAATATAATGAACGAAAAGTTTTCATTTAAAAAAGGTCATAGATCTAGAGCAATCTTTTTGATTTGTGCATATTCATTTTTAGTAATTTTTATGTGTGGTATGCTTATTCCTATATTAAAGGTATTCGTAGATTCAGTTGATCCATCAGCTTCTGGTGTAATGCGTATATGGCCTGAAAAATTTGATATTGGTGCATACACTCAAATATTAGGAACAGAAGGTCTTTATCGTCCATTTCTTGTATCATTAGGGACAACCATTGTAGGAACTATTGTAGGACTTTTGTTAACAACATTGGCAGCATATGTTATTATACAAAAAGATATGCCAGGAAATAGACTTTTTGTAAATATGATTTTATTTACAATGTTGTTTAGTGGAGGTTTGATACCAACATACTTAACAGTTTCATACCTTGGACTGATGAATAATTATATTGCAGTAATTGTTCCAGTTACATTAACAGCTTATAACATTATATTAATGAAGAGCTTTTTCCAAACAATTCCTAGCGCGCTTTATGAAGCAGCAAAATTAGATGGATGCTCTCCTATAGGAATATTTTGGAGAATAGTACTTCCATTATCAAAACCAGCATTGGCATCTATTGGATTATTCATTGCAGTTGCAATGTGGAATGATTTTATGCATTTCCAATTATATATTCAAGATCCTATGTTAAAGAATTTCCAATTAAAAGTTAGGGAATTGGTATTGAATGATGCTGCAGTAGGAACTTCATTATCTACAGTTAATGGAGATATGCTTAAAAGTGCCGTTATCATTGTAGTAATGGCTCCATTTTTAATGGTATATCCATTTATACAAAAGTACTTCCAAAAAGGTGTAACAATTGGAGGAGTAAAAGAATAGCCTATTCCTATTAACGTTATGGTTAACGTTAACAAGGAATTATGAAATTTTTAATAATTGTTAATTTAAATTCTGATTAATATTTATAATTTTGATTAGAACTTAAAATATAAAAATAAATAAACATTTAGATATTGTGTTTTACACAAAGAGGAGGATATTTATGAAAAAAAGAGTCGGAGTTCTTGTTGCTTTGGGGTTAGTTACAATAATGTCAATGACTGCATTAGTAGGATGTGGAGGAAAAAGTTCTGGTAGTAGTACAGTTGCAACAAATGCGAAAGAGGTTGTTAAACCAGAAAAGATTTCATGGTTTGTTAATGTAGGTCTTACTAAGGAACAAGGTACTGATAAGTTTAAAGAGGAATTTAAAAAGAAAACAGGAATTGAATTAGATTTTGAACCACAATCAAATAAT
>Ga0302173_10000598_pt1 | contig 19305 bp, 15 predicted proteins | sample I_Fen_N3_1_FD_198785 | JGI IMG/M metagenome (GOLD analysis project Ga0302173, IMG submission 198785) | Peat permafrost microbial communities from Stordalen Mire near Abisko, Sweden - I_Fen_N3_1 | ecosystem: Environmental > Terrestrial > Soil > Wetlands > Permafrost | place: Sweden: Abisko... | reverse complement strand
AAACTTATTCCTGCCATTCCTTGTATACACTTATTTGAGCTTGAAGCTAGGTATTTTATGTTCATTTCATCCATATTTATAGGAATTCCTGCAAAAGAACTCATAGCATCAACTATCATATCTATTTTATATTTTTCACAAATACTACCTATTGCTTTTATATCATTTAATATTCCTGTTGTAGTTTCATGATGAATTACTGCCATATGACTAATAGGTGTTTTATCATTTCTTATACACTCTAAATTATGTGTTTTTATTATAGCTTCTAATTCATTTAAATTTATTTCTTCTATTGTTGAACTTTTATATTCTATATAATTCAAATTATATACTTCTGCTATTTCACACATTCTTTTACCATATGCGCCATTATTAATTATTAATATTGTACCCTCATCTACTACCGAACTTAAAATAGCTTCAACTGCTGCTGTTCCTGATCCTCCAAATAATATAGTTGTATACTTATCATTTGAACCTACAAAATTAGTAATCTCCTTTGATACAAATTCCATAACATCTCCAAATTCTTTTTCTCTTGGACAAATATCAGGCACAACTTGAGCAAGCTTTACTGTATCAGAAGTTGTAGCTGGCCCTGGATTTAATAATATATTTCTTTTAATCTCCACTTCGGTTCCTCCCTATAAAGCATATTAAAAAAATAACTTTTTTACCTATATTCACTTAACCCGCATTTTACAAGCAAATACTAAAATTCTAAAATTCTTAAGTTTTTTAGAATTTTAGAATTCTTCATTGTAAAATCATTATTGAAACTTATATAGTTTATTTTCTTTAATATGATTAATCTTTTATTTATCTAAAAATTTCATAAAGGCTTCTTTATTTTCAATTGGTGTTGTAGTCGGTCTTCCTAAATCTTTTCGTGCACCTTTTTTTACTTTAATTTCTAACAATATAGGTCCTTCTATGTTTGTTATTTTTTCTGATAAATTTAGCAATTCAGCTTTCGTGCTACATGAATAACATTCCTTATATCCACAAGCTTTTGCAATAGCTAAAGTATCTATTTTAAATCCAACAGTTTCTTGCCCTCCTACTGAATCATGTGATCCGTTATTTATTAAGATATGTTTAAAATTCTTAGATTCTTGATTTCCTATTATAGCCAAGCCCCCAAGATGCATTAATAAAGCCCCATCTCCATCAATGCAATAAACTTCTTTATCTTTATTGCTTAAAGCAATTCCTAAAGCAATTTGAGAAGCATGTCCCATAGAACCTACAGTTAAAAAATCCCTACTATGATTTTCTTTATGTTTTTCTCTTAATTCAAAAAGTTCTCTAGATGCCATTCCGGTAGTTGAAACTGTTACTGAATTTTCTTTCATCTTTGATATTACAATTTCTATTGCTTCCTCTCTCGTCATTTCAAAATCAAAAATACTATTATTCTTAAGTTTATATTCATCAAAGGTATCTTTTTTTATTACTAAAGCATATGGTTCATTATTTTTTTTCATATAACTATATGCCCTTTTTACCTTTAATCTCATTTCATCATTATTTGTAGCTTCATCTAAGATCTCATATTTAATTCCTAACATCTCTAATGTTTCAATAGTGATTAGTCCTTGCTTCTTATGTTGAGGTTCATCTTGTCTTTTTGGCTCCCCTCTCCATCCAATTACTAAAAGCATTGGTATACTATAAACTAATTTATCAGCAAGAGAAGCAAGTGGATTCACTGCATTCCCAAGTCCTGAATTTTGCATGTATACAAGACCAATTTTTTTACTAGCCAAATAATATCCAGATACTAGCCCTATCGCATTTCCTTCATTAGCTGAAACTATATTCTTTTCACTGCTTACATTATCCTTAATATAAGCACAAAAAGATTTCAACAAAGAATCTGGTACTCCTGTAAAAAAACTTATATCATTATTTAATAGTTCATTATAAAATTCTTTAACTTCAATCATCTAATTTAACTCCTTTTCAGTGCACAATGCGCAATTCACAATGACGGTACAATTTCACTTGGAAATTTAATTATTATATAGAAATCCCCTAGCATTCAATTGTATTTCAAATATATATGTTATTTACATCCCACCAGGAATTAGAGTAAGGATTTCTTTTATAGGCATACAATTTACCGAAGCTTCTTTTGATCTTTCATTTTCTAAGATGCTCTTCGCAGTATTTACCATTGCTGGATATGCACTTCTAAGCAAATGATTCGCATAAATTATTACATTAATTCCCAAGTCAACCAATTCATCTTCTTTCATAAAGTTATATGACGTTGGAACTACTATTAACGGAACTCTATTTTCAAATTCATTGTATCTTCTACAGAATTCAACTATCTCTTTTCCATCCTTTTCTTTACTGTGAATCATAATTCCATCTGTTCCAGCTTCAATGTAAGCTTTTGCCCTATTTATTGCATCATCCATACCTGCATTGGCAATTAAACTTTCAATCCTTGAAATTATCATAAAATCACTTGTTGCTCTGGCTTCTCTCCCTGCTCTTATCTTGTCACTAAAATGTTCTATAGTATCTTGAGTTTGAGTAACATCAGTACCAAATAACGAATTTTTCTTAAGTCCAGTCTTATCTTCAATAATAATTGCTGACACTCCTAATCTTTCTAATGTTTTAACTGTATAAACAAAATGTTCGATTTGCCCGCCTGTATCCCCATCAACAATTATAGGTTTTCTAGTAACTTCTAAAATATCATTAATAGTATTTAATCTTGATGTTAAATCTACTAATTCTATATCTGGTTTTCCTTTAGCTGTTGAATCACACAATGAACTTACCCACATACCATCAAATTCTTTTATTTTTCCGTCCTTTTCAACTTTAGTTTTTTCAACAATAAGTCCAGTTAATCCATTATGCGCTTCAAGTATTCTAACTGGTTTCTTTGAATAAATTAATTCCTTAAGACTTTTCATTCTCTTTTGTGGTGTTATACCTATTTGCATTAAATCTTCATCTAATTTTGAAATGGAAACTCCATGGGTATATGGTACTTCTACAAGTTTTCCTCCCCATTTCTTTATTACATCTATAACTTTATCTCTAAGTTGTCTTTGTGAGCCTTCTAGCCAATCATCTCCATGCACAACATAATCTGGTTTCAGTTCTTCAAGATTTGGAACTTGATCTAAACTATCTTGAGGTACTACAGATACAATCCCCTTAATATTATTAACTACTTCTTTTCTTTCTTCATACTTCATTATAGGATTTCTCCAATAACCTCTTATAACATCATCTGTATGTAAACCGACGGTTACTTCCCCAATTTTTCTTGCCTCATTTATTACATTTAAATGTCCTTGGTGAATTATATCTGCACTCATTGCAACATATACTGTTTTCATATATTAACACGCTCCTAAAATCATAATTATTTTTTAAATTGCCTTTTCTTCTGTATTTTTTTCTAACTTAGGAAGTATAATTGTTTTTATTCTCTCAAGATGACTTTTATCATCAATTTCTCCCCATATCAAATTTTCAACCTTTAAATATCCAACTTTTCTTTTTTCTGCAGCATCAAATATTGCATTTTCATAATCATATTTTTTAGTTTTTTTATTTTCACTCATATAAAAGTTATCTTGGTCCCCATAATCATTTACTTTATTATTAAAATCTTTATATTGCTTTAGCATCTCTTTGTATAGGTCGATTGATATTTTTGAAATTCCAACCAATTCCCCATACACCTGTCCTATATCTTGCCTATTTTTAGATATCTTATATAAATTGTCCTCTCTAACTTCCACATAACATTCATCGCCAGAGTTTGTCTTTCCGCTTAATAAAATACAATCATCTTTTTCATAATTAATTACTTTTATTAATCCATAAACTTCATATATAAGATCACTTTCAAGCAATAGAAAATCTTCTTTCAATTCATCTTCTAGTATTGATAATGAAGTCATACTTCCAGTTGACTTATATTTTCTGTTTTTTCTTGTTTCAATGTAATTATTTTCTTTCGCTAATTCATCATAAAATTCATTTAAATGACCTGTTACTATATAAATTTTTTCTATGCCTAAGCTTCTTAATTTTTCAATAGATCTTTCCACTAAGCTCTTGCCATTTACCTTAATAAGCCCTTTGGGTAACATATCATTCGTTACTTCTTGTAATCTTGATCCCATACCAGCTGCTAAGATTACAGCTATTTTTATTTTACTCATTAATTATCACTACCCCTTTCTGCTTCTAAATATAACCCTTTCCTTTTATATAAATAATTCACCTTGTGCCTTACGCCCTAATCCTTATTGGGTTCATTTTTTGAACAACATTATATTAACACCGTTCATCGTTCAACACAATATGTTCACAAAAAAATTCCTTATACTACTAATTTATTTTCAAATCACAAATTAGGCACCTGAAAGAAAATAGCAAGTCCAAAATGCCATGAATATTTTTCATCAGGCAAGGAGGTGGACTTGTTATTTTTTTGATTGTGCCTTAATTACATTTGAAATTTAACCACAAAATAGAGCTTTAAAATAATTCAAAAAATTATTTTAAAGCTCTATCACATAGCATAATATTTTTATTTTCTAATTTTAAGTAAAATCAAATACTGGCTTCAAATCAATTATAAGATCAACGAAAATAGATACTTCTATTGAATCTTCTTCTGTATACATATCAGGTCTTGAATATTTTTTGTTATCTTGAATTTTAAATACACTTACAAGTTTTAAATCTGGCTCGATCATCCAATATTCTTTTACGCCTGCTAATTCATATTTATTTAATTTATATAACTTATCTCTTCTTGCTGTTGAAGGTGATAAAATTTCTACTATTAACGGTGGAGTACCATGGTAACCAGTTCCTTTTAATCCACTTTTATCGCATATAACTACTATGTCTGGCTGTACAACTGTTGTAGTTTCTTCTTCTGTTTCTTTTTCATTTGGTATACTTAAATCAAAAGGTGCATGAAACACCTTGCACGATTTATTTCTCAAGTAATTTGAAAATTGAGTAACTAGTTCAGCAGATATACTTTGGTGTTGCCATGATGGTGCTGCTTGCATATAAGGTACTCCATCTATAATTTCATATTTTTCTTCATCTGGCCATTGTTTATAGTCTGCATAAGTATACTTTCTATTTTCCTGCAATAAAGGCATACACATCTCTCCTTACTTTTAAATCCTATATTATTTATTATAACCAATCTTAATGCTATATTAAACAAATTTTCTTTTTCCGAGTACTAAAGATGTATTTATGAGAACTGCTACCATACTTAGTCTATTCATGAAGTCTTCTAATTATTTTATATGCCACCACATTTTCCATCACCAATGGCGAGGTATGAGCAAAAAATATTATTCCATCTGTTGGTGATATAATTTTTTCTAACACGTGACCTTCATAAGGATGAACTATTTCTCCAAGAATATCTCCTCGTTCTACTCCATCTCCTGGATTTTTTAATCTTCTATATATTCCTCCCGCTGTAGTTTTAACTGAAAGTAAATCATCTTCATTTAATAAACTTGCTATATATCCACTATGACTAGTATATTTTATTACTCCCATTCTAGTTAAGAATCTTAAAACAGCTACTACAGCATGTTTTGCTGATTTTTCATCTATTTGATCTGTTGCATTTGTGTATAATGAAAATGCATTTGTATTCCATAGTTGCCAATTATAATTTAGTGTTGTTGTATCAAATGGCTTTGGTTTACGAAGAAGTACATATTGAAGTCCAAAAAGATTTGCTAAGCTTGGACTATGATAACCCGTCTCCATCATTCTTATATGAGGTATAAAATCTCCTGGCATATAAAAACTAGTAAACTGAATTCCATATGCATATCCTTTAACTTGCTCAAAAACACCATTTGCAATCCTTTGAGTTGTTTCACCATTAACATCTCCTGGAAACATCCTATTTATATCCGTATTATCCATGGTCCAAAATCTTTTGCCTATGTTCATTGAATGGGGATTTACACATGGAATTACAAGAATCTGACTATGCTTAGAAATTGCACCTCTCTGTTCTAATTTAGTTAAAGTTTTTATTAACTGTGAGCAAGTATATAATTGTTGTATTTCATTACCTCTAATAGCACCTATTATACATGCTGCTTTATCCCCTTTTCCAAATCTATAGCCAGTAATTCTCATATCATCTCTATATAAAGACGTTAATGTAAATACTACTTCCTTCTCCATTATGCACCTCCATGAACTCTTGCTATAAGAGACCCTTCATAAACTACTGGATATTCTCTTAAGGTAAATATCATTCCATCACAAGGTGAAATTACTTTTTCTTCTATTTCTCCAGTTAAAGGATTTAAAATTTCTCCTATACTTTCACCTTTTCTAATCTTATCTAAAATGCCTATGCAAGGAATAAAAATTCCAGAAGATTTAGCATTAACAAATCCAACTTCTTTTTCTGTTGATATAACAGGCTCTCTAACTTCTAATACTTCACCTTTCCATATATCTATTTCTTTCATCAAATTGAAAATTCCTTTTACTAATTGATCCCCATATTCTTTTGTAATTCTCATTCCAACACCCATTTCCACAAGTAATGTTGGTATATTTTTATTATTTAAGTTATATGTAAGTGTTGATTCAAGAACTGTTGATATTGGGTGAACCCATATAAAATCTACATTCATCAATTTTGCATATGGCAGCAATTTATCTTCCATATCTTCGCTAACTCTAACTTGAGGTATTTCTCTTAAAAATATGTTACTTGAATGTAAATCAATACACATATCTGCTCCATCTATATCTTCTATAATCTTTGCTGCAACATATTCTGGCATCGCTCCATTTTCCGACCCTGGAAATATCCTATTCATATCTAGATCAAAAGTTGGCATTCCTCTATGTACCGAGTCTATTCCAAGTGGATTTAGTGCTGGATATATATCAACTATTCCATTTAAAGACTGAATATTTTCATTTATTTTTTTAGTTAACTCATAACACACATATTGCCCTTCAAGTTCATCCCCATGAAGTCCTGTAACAATACATATTCTTTTTTCATTTCCTTTTAAATTTGTAGGTTGAATCCTATTTTTCTTTATTATCATTTTTTCATCAACTGCAAGTCCTATAGATACTATTGTCTCTACCATAATTATCCTCCATCTAATTAGCATAGGCATATGCCTTATTGCTTCTCATTAATTCCATCAAATATATTTTCATTTAAACCATTCTACTAATAAATGTGACTCATCTTATATTTATTGTAAAAGCTTTCTGACCGATTATTTAAATTGTAAAAAATTTTTCTTTTTATATATATTAATCAATTACTTTTTGAGTATACTTATGTAAAAAATAAGCAAAGAATCTCTATTTGTGAGCTTCTTTGCTTATTTTAATATTACTACTTGCAAATTTTATTGTCAATTACTTTGATAAGACATATTAATACATTAATCAATATTAAAAGTATCTATAATACTATTTAAAGCTAAAGTAATTTCATTTAAATTATCAGCTAAAGTACTTAACTGAGAAATATTACTTTCTTGAATCTCCATAGAATTTAAAACTTCTTGAGAAGAAGCTGATGTCTCTTCAGTTGCAGCCGATATATCAGAAAAGCTCTTAATAACTTCAATCTTATGTTCATTAACCTTATTTATTGAATTTACTAAACTCGAAACACTTTGCGTCATTATATTTACTTTATCATTGATCTCTAAGAATACATTTTTTGTTTCATTCATTTTACCTATATATTCAATTGTAGATTTTTCAACAATATCCATATTAGACTTTGTTAATCCAATCTCTTTTTGAATTTCTTGAATAATTCCAATAATGCTTCCTGTAGAGTTAGATGTTTGTTCAGAAAGTTTTTTAATTTCATTTGCAACAACTGAGAATCCCTTTCCATATTCTCCAGCTCTAGCAGCCTCAATAGAAGCATTAAGTGAAAGTAAATTTGTTTGAGTTGCTATTTCACTTATAGTATTACTTATTTCTCCAATTGATATAGACTTTTCTGCTAAGCTTTCAACATTTTTGGTAGCTTTATTTTGTGCTAAAGCTGTATCTTGTATTTTGCTTGATAATAATTCAATACAAGATATTCCTTTATGAACATGCTCTGACGTTATAGTTGAAATTTCTTCTAGTATATTTGTATCTTGCGCTGCATTATTAATTTCATCTGAGAGATCAGAAAGTTGCTCTATACCATGTTGAGAATCTTCTGCTTCACTTTCAATTGCCTTTACAATTTGTGAAAGTGTACTAGAAACTTCTCCAATTGATGTTTCACTTTCAGTTAGAATATTCGAAAGATTAAGACTTCCATCTAGAACCTTGTTAGATGCCCATCTTAACTCAACTACTATATTAATTAAATTAGTTCTTAAGGCATTTACTGATTTACAAATTGTATCAGTTTCTAAATTAGGAGATTTAATATTTCTATATTCAATACTTTTTTCATCATTAGTTAATTTCAAATTCTTAACATCATTAATTGTGTTTGTTAAAATGGATATAGGTTTAGCTATTTTAACACCTAATATATGTCCAATAATATATGTTATTATTGATGCTACAGCAATTATAGCAATAAATGTAAGAATCAAAATTCTTACGGAATAGTTATAAACACTTGAAGGTATTGCAAGTCCTATTTTCCATTCTGTACTTGGTATAGCAGTATACATAAAAAACCTATCTACACCATCATAATCTTTCAATTTAGATGTATTATAAACTTCATTTCCACTTTCTATTTTTGTTGCATTAGAAAATGTATTTCCTATAATACTTTCAATATTTGTAGATTTATCATCATTTGGCATATATTCTTTATTAGGATGTACTATAATACTATTAGTCTTATCAACAACAAAACCATATATATCTTTATTCCCTTTTGATTCATTTATAGTTTCCGCTAATACCCCTAAGTTTACATCTAATGAAACCACGCCTATTGTTTTATTATCTCTAATAATAGGCTTTGAAATAGCAACACACATACTTTGAGTTGTAAGATCAAAATATGGCGCACCATAACAAAGATCTTTCTTATTAATAGCATTCTTAAACCAACTTCTTGTTGTACAATCAAAATCATCCTTTGGAATCCAACCTGAACCATCTAAAAATGTTTTATCCATTAATCCAACATATATGTCTGATGTAGATTTATTTCTTTTAAGTTCTTCAGTTAAATATGAAAGAACAATCTTATTATCAAATATAGACATTGTTTCTAAATAATTATCTATAGTAGTTATAGTATTTCCTTGAACCTTCATATATCCATCTATCTTTGCAGAATATGCTTCAATTTGATTAGAGTATTTATATTGTGTTTCAGAAGAAATCATCTTTGATGAAATAAAGCAACTTATACACATTGCAACAAATAAGCAACTGATACAAACTATACTAAATGCTGAAATTAATTGTGTTTTTATCTTTTTCATAACATAGTCACCTCTTCTTTGTAATATTCTTTAGTTTGATTTCTATAACCATTCTATAAATTCTCAAAAGATACTCGTTATTTACCTATTATTTTGTATAAAATTAAATTCATGTGATGTATAGATTTTAATTTATACATCACATGAATTAATTCATACGTCGAAATATTATTATTTAAATAATTATACATTTAAGTATCTTAACTTGTTACTTTTTTATTATCCTTAATAGTTTTATGCTTACACACATTCTTTAATTGCTTCTTCTAATACATCCATCCCATATTTAACTTGTTCTTCTGTCATTACTAGTGGTGGTAAGAAACGAATTACATTACTAAGTATTCCAGCATTTAATAATATAACTCCTTTTCCATAACAATTTTTAATTATAGCTTTTACTAAATCTGCTGCTGGTTCTTTTGTTATTCTATCCTTTACTAGTTCTACACCTATCATAGAACCAAGACCTCTTACTTCACCTATAACTTCATATTTTTCTTTCATTTCGTTAAGTCTTCCAGTAATATATTCTCCAAGCTTAAGAGATTTTTCGCATAAATCTTCTTTTTCAATTTTTTCAATTACCTTAAGTGCTGTTACACATCCAAGTGGACTTCCTGCATATGTTCCGCCAATTCCGCCAACACATGCAGAATCCATTATTTCTTTTTTAGCAACTACTGCACTTAATGGAACTCCTGCTGCTATAGATTTTGATAATGTAATAACATCAGGTTCTATACCGTAGTGTTCATGAGCAAACATCTTACCAGTTCTTGCAAATCCAGCTTGTATTTCATCTACTATAAATACTATATTATTATCGTTACAAATCTTTTGTAATTCTTGCATATATTTTGCAGATGGTACTACAAATCCACCTTCACCTTGTAATGGTTCAATTATTAAACATGCTATCATATCTGGAGATAATGTCGTTTTAAGCATTATTTTTAATCGGTTAAGGCATTCATCTGCATATTCTTCTTCTGAAACTCCAAGTGGAGCTCTATATGCATATGGATAATCAAATTTATAAGTTTCTGGTGCAAATGGTCCAAAACCATTTTTATATGGTACATATTTACTTGTTATAGACATAGTCATATTTGTACGACCATGGAAAGAACCTGTAGCTGAAAGAATTCCTGTTTTCTTAGTATAAGTTCTAGCTATTTTTATAGCATTTTCTACTGCTTCTGCTCCACTATTAGCAAACATAACTTTTTTTTCAAAGTCTCCAACTGTTATTTCTGTTAATTTCTTAGCTAAGGCACCATAAGATTCATATGTTACTACGTTATATCCTGGATGGATATATTTTTCTGTTTGTTCTTTTATTGCTTTAACTATTTCATCATCACAATGGCCTACATTTTGAACACCAATTGCTCCTGCAAAGTCCAAAAATACATTACCATCAACATCTTTAATTAAAGCTCCTTTTGCTTCTGCAATAGCAATATCTGTTGATACAGATACACCGTTTGCTACATATTTTTTTCTTTCCTCTAAAATCGCCTTTGACTTTGGTCCTGGTATTGATGTTACTAATTTTACATTTGATTCTTCTATCATTTTAAATCCCCCTCTATTTTGATGAAAGATGAATAATTCACCATTCATTTAAAAATCTGCATTTTACTACACATAAAAAATAGAGTCGTCATGTCTTAAAATACATGAAAGACTCCATTGTCTACTAAATCATTGTTTTATCTGTGTTTCCTTGGTTATATAATAATACTTTCTCTATATCTTTTCTATGTCCAATCGCCATAATATTTTTGTCTATTTTGACCAAAAGCTTAATTTTAGGCACATGAAAGAAAATAACAAGTCCAAATATTCTGGCGGATTGACTTGTTATTTTTTTGATAGTGCCTTATAACGTCTTACTAATATATAATGCCATTTTTATTCTAAGGCAATCTTCAAAATTGTGAAGATTACAATTCAATAATTGTTCTATCTTTTTTATTCTGTATGTTAGTGTATTTCTATGTAAATACAATTTTTCAGCTGCTATAGTGAGATTACAATTTTCAATTAAATACGTATCCAATATTTCAACTAAACTAATTTCTTTATTCTTTTTAGTTTTTTCTAGAATTGGTCCAATTACTTGTCTGCAATAATTTTCTAATATATTTTTATTTTCAATATTAAATATCAAACCATATATTCCTATATCATTATATTTTTTAATTACTTGACTCTCACCTTCACATTTTAAACTTTCAATGACTATTTTAGCTTCATTAAAAGAATCTTTCATTGAACTTAAATCATCATAACCGTTTCCAATACCAACATTTATAGAAATCCCATTCATTCTCTTTCCAATTGCTTCTTGTATATCTTTCAATGCTTTATTAAGCCTATTCATAGAATTTTCTTCTGATCTGTTTAAAAATATAATTTCTTCTTCATTATCTATAATTGGTACTTTTAATGAGTACTTTTCTAATATATCTTGAACTAATTTTCTAAGAGTTAGTTTAATTTTAGCCATACTTATTTCATCATATAACTTTTTTGCTTCTGTAAATTCCTTAAATCCATTAATTTTTATAATACATATACAACACTTTCCTTGTAAATTATATCCAAAATAATTGGCTTTTTCTTTAATATTTATTCCTAAATCAATTTGACCAAATAATATATTATTTAAAAAATCATTCATAAATTTCTCTTCAATTCGTGCCAATATAATAGCATTACTTATTTCCTTTGAAACCTCAACTAATCTTACTTCCCAAGGTAATGCAAATAAAGGAATTTGTAATTTATCAGCCATTTTAATAGCTTCATCTGGTATCTCTGTTATGTATTTCCCCACATTTACTATTAATGCCGCACCATTCTTTTCATCAATACCTTCAATAAGTTTTGTTAAAACATTAATATCACTCTTTATTCCTACTCCTGTAATAATAACAATTTCTCCACCTTGAAGCCACTTTATACCTTCTAATGGATCTTCAAGACATTCTGATACATATATCCATTCTATACATTTTTCTAAACCTCTACTTCCACCTACTAATTTCATTTCTTCCAGAGATTTTAACTTTAAAATATCCTTTACTAAAATTGACATATAACCACCCCTTTTTTAGTTAACAGTTAAAAGTGAACAGTTAACAATTATTTTGGAACAATGAACTTTCTTAAAAAATCAGACTTAATTTCTGCCTAATTTTTATTGATTATAGTTATAAAAAAACAAAAGCCTATCACCAAAAAGTGATAGACTATCGTTGCCTATTAAATCTTTCGAATTACTTATTTTTACACATTATATATAAAAGTAATCCTTTTTTCTATGTCCAAAAGTTATAATAATTTTGTCCATAACCTCCAAAACATAAGTCACAATCAAAAAAATAATTATCCAGTATACTTGTCTATTATTTTCTTTCTAGTGCCTAAATTATTATTTTAAAACCTTATTTATGTATAATGCTATTTTCACCTTAATACAATCATTAAAATTATGTAAATCGCAATTTAATAATTCTTCTATTTTCTTTATTTTATATTTAAGTGTATTTCTATGTAAAAATAGCTTTTCTGCAGTAACTGTAATATTACAATTTTCATTTAAGTAAGTCTCTAATATTTCAATTAAATTATTATCTTTATTGTCATTATTAATTTTCCCTAAAACTTCTGAATAATAATTTTCTAATACAGTTCTATTTGGAATACTAAAAAGAAGTCCATAAATCCCTATATCTTTGTACTTTGTAATTGTATCATCTAATTCTTGACACTTTGCACTATCAATCGCTAGCTCTGCTTCATTTAATGACTGTTTCATCATTTTTAAATCTTTATAAGAATTTCCAATTCCCACACTTACCGAAAGACTATCCATACGCCTTTTTATTGTTTCTTGTATTTCTTTTAATGCTTTATCTAATCTATTCATACAATTTTCTTCCGATCTAATAAAAAAAATAACTGCATCATCTTTATCTATTATAGGTACCTTAAGAGCATGCTTCTCTAATATATCCTGAACTATCTTCCTAAATGTAATCTTAATCTTAGATATACTAACTTCATCTTCCAATTTTTTTAACTTTAGATATCTTTCAAAACCATCAATATCTATTACACATATACAACATTCTCCTGCTAAATTATAACCAAAATATGCAGCTTTTTGTATTGCATCTCCTTCCATTTCTCCATTACCAAATAAAATATTACTTAAAAAATGTGTAAGTGAATTTTCCTCTATACGCGATAAAACTATAGCATTACTAAGTTCTCTAGAAACTTCAACTAATTTTACCTCCCATGGTAATGTAAATACTGGCACTTCAAGTTCATCTGCAAGTTTAATTACCTCTTCAGATATACTTTTTATATATGGACCTATATTTACTATTAATCCTGATCCATTCTTTTCACTTATTCCTCTAATTAATTCTAATAATAGTCCTACATTGTCCTTAATTCCAACTCCAGTTATAAATATAATTTCTCCGCCTTGTAACCACTTAATTCCTTCCAATGGATTCTCAAAACATTCTGCGACATATATCCATTCTATACATTTCTCTAACCCAGCCTCTCCACCAACAAGGTTAATTTTTTTCAAAGAATCTAATTTAAGTATATCCTTCACCGAAATTGACATAAAATCCACCTTTATCCTTCAAGTTTTTAAAATTTAGTTTACTTACATACACAATTTTCAATGCACAATTTTCAATTGATTTTGAAATTCTTTCAGAATTTCTTAAATCTAAGATGTACAATTTTAATTATAACTTATATGTATTATATATTTCACTATAAAAAATATATACTTTTATAAAAACTTCTTTCAGACGTTTATTTTCTTTCATATCCCTTATAAAAATATTGTTTAACAAATATAGACTTGTTTATGATTGTATAGTTGTAAATATATTTTTATTCACTATAATAACAATTTTATTGTAAACACAAAATAGAAAGTTGCACCTCTTACCATTACTCCTAATATTCATTAGAACAAGTAAAAAATGCAACTTTCCAGTACATGAAAGAAAATAATTTATCAACTGCTACCTATGTATTATACTAAAACTAACTAAACTTTAGCATTTTCTTTTCCACTAATTTTACTAATTGTGAAAGTGGTAAACTTAATATCAAATAAAATCCTGCTAAGATTGTATATGATTCAATAGTTAAAAATGATTGAGACGCATAACTTTGAGTACGTAGCAATAATTCGCTAACTGATACATATGCAAGTAATGATGTGTCTTTTAGCATCATTACCAAGTAATTCCCAAATACAGGTATTGAATTACGTAATGCTTGAGGTATTATTATTTTAAATAAAGCTTGTTTCTTAGTAAGACCAAGTGCTAATGAAGCTTCAGTTTGTCCACCATCTATTGATACTATTGACGAACGAATAACTTCTGATATGTAACATCCATAATTAACTCCAAGACCTATTGTTCCTGCAACTAATGAACTTATTCTAACTTGATATCCTGGGTTCCAAGTTTGTACAATTGCAGATAATAAAAGTGGTACTACATAATACATATATACTAATTGAACTAATAATGGTGTTCCTCTAATAAATTCTAAAAATACTACTAAAATACCTTTTAAAATTTTTATTTTACTAATACGACCAATTGCGATAAACAAACCTAAAACTATTGCTAAAAAAAATCCAAGTATTGTTGCTTCTAATACTATCCAAAGCCCATCCCTCAATGAAGGTACTAAATACTTAAATGCTGTACTAAAATCTAAATTAGATAAAATATCCATATATACTGCCTCCTTTTCTAAAAAGAATCCATATGGATTCTTTTTAGCTTTTATTATTATTTATCTGAAGTCTTTCCATCTTCTACTGATACAAAATTGTCATCATTCATTCCATACTTATTAAGAAGTTTAAGAATTGTTCCATCTTTTTTCATTTCATCAATTTTTTCATTTACTGCATCAGCTAAGGCAGTATCATTTTTTCTAACTGCAGCAGCTATCATTCCAGCCGCTTCTGCTTTATATGGAGATAAAATCTTTAAACTAAGACTACTATCTTGTGATAATGTATATCCTGCAACTGCGCCATCAGTAATACATGCATCTATCTTTCCAGTATTTACAGCTAACATCAATTCAGATTGGCTTCCAAATACTTTAACTTCTTTAACTAATCCGGCTTGTTGCCATTTTTGAGCAGTTTCTAGGAAAGCTGTTCCCTTTTGTCCGCCTAATACTAATTCTTTCAAGTCATCTTTACTTGTAATCTTTGAATTCTTAGGGATAATAATAGCTTCTCCTTCTTTGTACCATATGTTTGTAAACTTAGCTAATTTTTTACGTTCGTCTTTTACATACATTCCGTCTGTTACCATATCTACAGAATTATTGTTTAATTCAATTAGCAAGTTTTCAAATGGTATTTGTTTCATTTCAACTTTGTTTATGCCAAGTCTTTTAGCAACTTCCCCCATAATTTCTGCATCAATTCCAGTAAACAAATTTGTCTTTGCATCCATAAATGCAAATGGTGCATCATTTGATGAAGCAACTGTTAATACTCCTTTTTCTTTTGCTGCTGCTAAAGTATCTTTTGCCTTACCGCTATCTGCTGCTTTTGATGCTCCACATCCAGCTAATAATCCAATACAACCAACTACAACCAATGTTCCTATTAATAATTTGTTCCTTAATTTTTTCATAACTTATTTCCCCTTTTTTAATTTATTTTTTATTATTTAAAGCTTATGCTTAACTTTTTTTTATATTGTGTATAATTCTATATCCCTCTTAATTTAATACTCTAGACAAAAATTCTTTCGTTCTTTCATTTTTAGGATTTGTAAACATATCCTTCGGATTACCTTCTTCCACTATATAACCTTTGTCCATAAAAATTACTCTATCGGATACATCTCTGGCAAAGCCCATTTCATGTGTTACAACTATCATTGTCATTCCATCCTTTGCTAATTGCTTCATAACATCTAGTACGTCTCCAACTAATTCTGGATCTAATGCTGATGTTGGTTCATCAAATAGAAGCATTTTAGGCTCCATTGCTAATGCTCTTGCAATTGCTACCCTTTGTTGTTGTCCTCCTGATAAAGTTATAGGATATACATCTGCTTTATCTTTTAATCCTACCTTCTTAAGAAGTTCAAGTGCTATTTCTTCTGCCTCTTTTTTATTTTTCCTTTTTGTAAGTATTGGTGCTAGCATAACATTTTGAATTACAGTATGAAGTGGGAATAAATTGTATTTTTGAAACACCATCCCTACCTCTTCTCTAATGGCTCTTATATCTGTATTTTTATCCATTACATTTTTTCCGTTATAATACATTTCTCCACCTGTTGGAGTTTCAAATAAGTTTAGACATCTTAAAAATGTACTTTTTCCAGAACCTGATGGTCCTATAACACATACTACTTCGCCTTCTTTAATATCTACACTTATATTTTTTAGTACTTCTAAATCTCCATATTTTTTTGATAATTCACAAACTTTATACATATTTCTCAACTCCAATTTTTGTGTAATATAAAAAGACGCACTGTTTTAATCTCAGTGCGCCTTTGCATCTACCATTTTTTTATTTAGTTGTTATAAAAATATTACCATAATATTTTTATAATTTCTATGTTCACAAGTACCATTTTTTTGTGCAGTCTGCATACATTTAATCCTAAGTTTTATTTATTCCTCATCATTGATTTCCTAAAATTAAAATGTATTTAACTTCCACTAACAATATCTTTGGCTCTTATATAACTTCTTATCTTATAATTATATTATCATATCTTAATATACAAGTCTATTATCTCTAATAACAATATTTTAGTGCACTGTGCACAAGTTATTTATAATGATTTATAATAAATATCCTTAATTTCTTCTAAAGTGAATTCTACTGGATGATTTACTATACTTGGCTTTGAAACCTTCATACAATTTTCTGCCATCCAATCAACATCTTTTTCACCTATTCCAAGTTCACCTAAAGTTACTTTCAAATTAATTTCTTCAAGAAATCTTCTTATTGAATCTGCACAGTCTTTTGCACCAGTACCACCTAATAATTTTGATATATCACTATATTTTTCTATATTACTTTCCCAAGACTTTTCAACGATTATTGGTGTAAGTGCTGCAAGCCCTTTTCCATGTACAATATCATAAAGTCCACTTGCAGGATGCTCCATTCCATGAGGTGCTGTTACCCCTGCAACTCCAATTACCATACCACCTAAAGTGCTCCCTAAACTTACCTTTTCCCATGCATCTAAATCATTAGAATCTTTATATACTTTAATTAAATTTTCTGCTAATAATTTTATTCCGTAAAGTGCCTTCATATCTGTTAATGGTTGTCCAATTTTTGATACATATGCTTCCATGTTATGTGCTAGCGCATCAAATCCAACAGATGCAAGTATACCCTTTGGCATTGTTGTCATAAGCTCTGGATCAATAATTGATGCTTTTGCAATTATTACATTAGTTCTAAGTGATTTTTTATCCTTAGTTTCTGGATTAGTAAGCACAGAAAAACAATTTCCTTCACTTCCCGTTCCACAAGTTGTTGGCACTAAAACTATAGGAAGAGCATCATTCCCTTGTTTTATTCCAAATATATATTCTGAAATATCTCCAGAATTTTTAGCTGCAAAAGCAATACTTTTAGCTGCATCCATAATACTTCCGCCACCAAGACCTAATATAACATCACAACCTGTTTCTTTTATAACTTCAACACCTTCATATACAGTTGTAGTAAGTGGGTTTTGTTCTACTTTATCAAAAACTTCATATTTAACTTTAGCTTCATCTAATAAACTTATTGTTTTATCAAGTAACCCACTTTTCTTAGTGCTACTTCTTCCTGTTACAATAAGTACCTTTTTTCCATACTTAGCTACTTCTGTACCTATTTCAGCACTTCTTCCTCTTCCAAATAAAAGATTCACTGGTAAATTATAATTAAAATTCATTTTTAATTCCCCCTACAAGTTAATGGATAATTAATCATTCCTTTTTCTTTTTTCAATAATACTACCATATTAAAAATACATATTCTATGCTTCCTTTTAACAACATTTTAGTGCACATTGAACAAAGGCCATTCATAAATAGAATTTTTTCTTCTATTTATGAATGGCCTTTTTAATTTTTAGAACCTTCTTATTAATTACTTGTCATTTTTCATTGTTTGATTATGCTTTATCTTCAAACAATGCAGTTGATAAATAACGTTCTCCTGTATCAGGTAGCAATACTACGATTGTCTTTCCTGCATTTTCTGGACGTTTTGCTAATTCTGTCGCAGCAAAAGTTGCAGCGCCTGCTGAAATACCAACAAGTAAGCCTTCTGTTTTAGATAATTCTCTAGCTGCTGTAAATGCGTCTTCATTCTTGATTTTTATAATTTCATCATAGATTTTTGTATTTAAAACATCTGGAACAAAACCTGCACCAATTCCTTGTATTTTATGTGGACCTGCTTTACCTTCTGATAATACTGGTGAATCAGCTGGTTCTACTGCAACAATTTTTACATTTGGATTTTTATCTTTTAAATATTCTCCAACACCTGTGATTGTTCCACCTGTACCAACACCTGCAACAAATATGTCTACCTTACCATCTGTATCTTCCCAAATTTCAGGTCCTGTTGTGTTTTTGTGTACTTCAGGATTAGCTGGATTCCTAAATTGTCCTGGTATAAATGAGTTTGGAGTTTCACTTGCTAGCTCATCTGCTCTAGCTATTGCTCCCTTCATTCCTTTAG
>Ga0302173_10000597_pt1 | contig 19310 bp, 9 predicted proteins | sample I_Fen_N3_1_FD_198785 | JGI IMG/M metagenome (GOLD analysis project Ga0302173, IMG submission 198785) | Peat permafrost microbial communities from Stordalen Mire near Abisko, Sweden - I_Fen_N3_1 | ecosystem: Environmental > Terrestrial > Soil > Wetlands > Permafrost | place: Sweden: Abisko... | reverse complement strand
AACAGGTTTATCTTTTGAGCATTCTAAAAGATAATTTAGAAAATATCTAGGTTCGTCATTAAAGAGTTTCGATTTTACATATTTTTTCATAAAAGGCAGAAGCTCATCAAAATGGGATAACTTAAACTTCCTCAAAACAAATCCCGAATACGCAGCCGCAAATTCTTTATCTTGTTCACTTAAAAATTCAAAAAAGATATTAAGGCATTTTAAATTAATCTTTTTTTTATTAAATAGATTTGCTTCGGCAGTTCTCAATATTTCTAATTTACCTATTTTACCTTTAGTAATTAATCTATTTAAATATTCTCTATCCTTATCAAATCCAGCAAGCCAGTTTAGTGCTAATAGAATAGCACCATCTTTATGTAATTCTTCATTCTCAATAATCACATTGAAGAAAGGTTTCATTTTTTCATAGAATTTAATTCTGAAATGATAGCCTGATCTAAAAGCATTTTTTAAAAGCTGTAAATCCTCTGTATCACTTAATTTTAAAAATATTTTAAATGATCGCTCCGCATCAAATTTATCTAAATATGCTAAATTATAGAAAATTCCAGCTTTTACGCCAACCTCTCTATCACAAACACATTGTTCTAGTGTATCAAAAATAGTGTCTATAAATTCATCATCATAACATGAGCAGATAATCCGATGTGCTGCAGCTCCTCTATATGAGTTTAAGCTTGCAGAAAGAGGATCATTATATTGCTTGATTTCATCAAAGTTAGGAACCCTAAGAAGTATACCTCTTAAGAATTGAATTAGATTAGAATCAATGCTTTTATTATCTATAAAATAGTCCACATTTCTCACGGCACAGAGCTTATTGTGGTTGTCTAATTCTCTACTAATATGAATCTGAAAAAGCTTTTGAAGCTTCCCAACATCATATTTGCATTGTATCAAACCATTAATTCCTGAGGTAATATAATCTGGCGAAACTTTCATATCATTCACCAGTTCCAATAAAAATGGATAAAAATTCTCAGCATTGGCAGCAACTGTTTCCTCGAAAGATTTACAATGCTCAGCCTTACCTCCATTTGAATCCTTAGACATACGATCTCTTTTATAAAAATCATCATATTTATAAATAGTCTTTTTCCAATCTTCTGGACTCATCTTTTCATACGATTCTTTTGGAATCGGAGGCCCAACAGAATACCATTTAATTCTGTTTCTTCTAACTTTTTTAGTCTTAAGATTAGGATGTCTGCGCTGTAATTCCTGATGGGTTTTTCTTAAACTAGCAATATTGTTTCGAAAACCCTCTGGTAAAATATCTAAGAAGCGATATTGCTTTTGCCCAAAATAACTTTCGAATTTTTTTCTGCCAGTATCCCTGTCTATACTAGAAAAAATTTCATACGGATCTTTTATTGATAATAGTATTTCTATAATTTTTTTATTCTCGGATTCACCATCACAGATTGCTGCGTATCCACTTAACAAAGTCCTTAAATAAAACTGAAAATTATCATCAGTAGCATTGAAACCTTTTTTTAAATATATAATATTAATAATCTCAAATATTTCAGATTTATATGCCACTTTATTTTCCAATAAACCTATAATCAGAATTTTCAGTAAATCCACTGAATTTGAGTTTTTATATGAAGCAAAAAAATTAGAAAAAAATATTAAATCATGTGCCTTATATTTAATGTAATTTTTAATTATAGTTTTGATAAACACGTCTCCTTGTTCTTTATTGTCATCATCATATTCAGATAAAAACTGATCACTGTCATAAAATGGGCTTTCAACTTTTTCGTAAGATCCGGCAAACCTTCCGCATTCAATTAAGTTTGTGAAAACTTGAAAGAAAAACTTAAAAGACTTATCTGGGTAAATTTCATTAATCTTTTCATATAAATTTATTTGATCATAGGTAAAAATGACGAATCCTCCATTGAAATCTTGCATTATCAAAGGTTCTATTTTTTCAAATACAAAATTGGGATGATGTACAACGATTTTTTCTAAGGTGTGATAAAACCAAAAATTTTCCCGATTAGTATCTAATAAATCAAAAGCTAAATAAGTATCAAATAAAGGTAATAATTTTTTATTACTCCAATTTTCAAGATTAGTCAAAAATCTGCTCATGAAATTATCCTTTCCCTCGAAATTAGGAATTTTTATCATGTAATCTAAAATTCTATCAATATCCCTTTCTGAATTATTTACCAGTAATCGAAGTGAAAGATTTAATCTTTCACTTCTTTGAAATTCAAAATTATAAGCAGATTTATAGTCCGAGTTAATTATTTTCCTTAAAACCAATTCTTCATGAAATTTATGATACCATTTTTTAGAATATAAAATAAAATCTAATAGCAAATCATTATCAAGTATAAAATGAAACCAGGCTGAGGAAAAAATTTGATTTCCAAATAATTGCATGTAAATAAAATTAGGGAAAATATATTTTGAGGCAACATTCAATTCCTTACTGGTAGGATTTGTTACTATTGCAAAACTAGAAATTACCAATGTTTTGATATGGAACCGATAATAGGAAGATGAGATTAATAATTTAACTAATCTTATATATTCAAGCGGATCATATTCACGATAATATTCTATTACCATTTTAATAACTGATCTTACATACAAGCTTTGACCGTTTTCCTTGATGTATTTTTGTAAAGATCTTTTTCCTTCAACAAATTGCCTGGCAAAAGTATAATCATAAAATGTCTGATGAAAAAACTGTAATTCTTTATTACTTTCTATAAGTAAACTGTTACTTTTTAAATAATTCATTTCTTTCAGGCAGTTGTCAAACAAATTTATCGTAATAATTTGTTGTTGCTCATACATCTTCTGTGCAATCTGATAGAGAATTGGCTTTAAACTTAATTCATCTTTCTGCGCTATTAATTGATCCCATAACACATCAAAAAGATCTTTTAATGATGATAGTGTATCACGATCTTTTTTATCAGGAATTCTGCAAAAAATATCAAGATGATTTGGAACTGCCAGTAAATCTATAAGCTTTTTTGATGCATTATGGATATTATATTTTACCAATATTTCTTTGACTTTCTCTTCAGTGATCAATGAAATTTTAAGTTTCGAATATTCCTGTTTTTTATATAAACTTATTTCAGCATCATAATTTAAATCAAATGACCTCGTAGAAATAACAATTCTAATATTTGGATAATATGCCATATCAGCTACGAGCCTGTTATAAGTCTGCAAATACTCTCGATTTGAAGATAGAGTTTGGGACAACGCATCTAGTTGATCGATAATGATTACAAGGAGCTTGCCTCTTTGATGATAAAGCTTTGCAATATCTTCCAAGTATATATTATCTTTCTGAAAAATTATCTGCTCAAGATTGACGCGATTAGTTGCATAATATTTATCTGCTTTTATACCGAGTGCATCAATACCTTCATCCCGCAATTTAAAAAGCAAATCTTTTAAAATTACAGTCTTTCCATATCCTTTTTCAGCCTCAAGAATAAAAGTATTCTTTTCATTTGTTGCCAAATCTTTATTAATCCAATCAAAAATTGTTACAGTTTCAGAACGTTCTAAATGAGATGATGTAATATCACCAAAAAAACTAGGGACTTCCTCTAGATAAAAAGAACCTTTCCGTATCTCAAACTGTGCTTGCTCGAATGTAATATGATTTTGATTTAAAAGTAAATCTACCTTATCTTCAATTTTTTCCATTTGAAGCATTTCTTCAATATCGAAAATCTGATTAAACAAGCCGTGCTTTTTGAAAAGATCAATTAAAGCGTCACCATCCCTTAATATTATAGAACCTTTCTTTAGTTCATATGATGCTATTTGCTTTTCCACCCATTTACTCCACCATAAATTTTGTTTCAAATCCAAAGTACCAGGAATACACAATATCCATCTGTTAAATTTATAATCACTAGATTCTAAAGCAGTTTTAAATGAATTTGAAATTTGTTGATGCTGGGCATTGCCGAATTCATTTAAAAAAAACTTACACTGAATTACAGTAATAGGCTCAACACCAATCGCACCTATTAAAATATCAATACCCCCGTCACCTTTTCTTACTTCAACACATCTCACTTCATCATCAGGATAAATTGTCCTAAATAATGTAGCACAATCTTTTTCAAAAGAGGCACGTGCACCTTCTATGTTGGTATTTTTAATTACGTACTTCTGCCAGCTCATGTTACAATTTAAATTAAAGTGAAAAATATTACTTAAGTCAGGATTTCAAGTTTAAAATTAAAGTATTAACGCATATGATTCTGTAATTTCTTAAAACTTTCATCAACATTATTTATAAACTTTATTAAAATCTATAAATATTTATAATAAGAAAGACATTCTTTTTATATATTAAATGTCAAAGCCTTTTTTTTACGTTAGTAATCCATTAAATAATAGATTTCTTTATAATCAAATTTTTGCTAGAATTATCAGTGATACTTTAATTTAATATCTTAGCATACTATATAAAAGATTTAAATGACAAAAAAAATAGACACAACAATACTTCTTGCCCAATACTATGATTCCAAAGGAATTATACACGCCATATCAATTGCGGATTATCTTGGTATGGTAAATATCAAAGACAAAGAAGCAATTGCTGACTTTTTATACAACAGGCTTCATGCACGATATCTAAAACCATTTTTCTTCAATGACAATCTTTTTAATGAACAATACAAAAATGGATTTTCAATTATGGCAAATTGTTGTATGCTTATTGAAACATTAGAATCATTCAAGCAAGGTTTAGGAGACAGTAATCGAAAATCAAAACAATTATTCAACGACTTTCTTGCAAACGATCTAAATTTTTCCGTCTTTCAATCTAGAGAAACTGAGTTTTATTTCAGCATAAGATGTGGGATATTACATCAGGGGGAAACTACAAATGGCTGGATAATTAGCCGAAAAGGAACGGTGCTATTTGATCCTATAAAACTTAAAGTAAATGCAGTTATATTTATGCAAAACCTTGAAGAATCTCTGAAAGATTATTGCCTTTCATTAGTACAATCAGATTGGTCCGATCTCATCTGGCAGAATTTCCTAAAGAAAATGTCTGTTTCAATTGCTAACTGTAGTAGATAATAACGACGTAAATTAAGTCCTGTTTTAGTTAAAAAAAGTTATATATATATATATATGGGAGATATACTCAATAAACAAGGATTTAATGGAAATCTGGGAGAAAGAAGAACAGAGGCAATTTTGGCTAAAGATTTTCTGGTTTCACTTATTTCTGTTGATATTGAGGGCCGGGACTTTACTGTGGAAATGATGCCTGCAAGTTTAACGGAAATTCAGGAATCAAAAAAGAGAATTACTTGCAAAGGTATTGTGCAAGCTAAATATTTTGAAAACAATAACGAGGTTAAAATTGCCAGACAATACGTTGAAGACACAGAAGGTGTAAAAACAGATTTCTTTGCACTCATTCATACTGACGATATTTATAGAACTGAACATGTATATTTTTTTACTGCTTACGAAATACAAAAAAATTTTACACTTCGGACAGAGGGTAATAAAGATTACTATATTTTCAGTCTAAGCAGTAAAAGGAAATTTTTAAAGCACAGAGATATTGCCAGCCACAAAATAAATCAGGTTATTAAGGAAGAGATCAGCCGTACTGAAGAATTCAGAAATGAAGAATTTATACGCCGTATAACTGAAAAATGGACAGATCCCGTAATAGAACCGAATTATTCGGATGACGAATTATTTCGATCAATTGAAGGTAAACACATATTGGACAAACTTTATACTACTCTCAATTCTTATAATGATTTTCGCAGGGTGCATGGCTGGAGACTTGGTGAAAAAGTTTCATTTAATGATAAAATAAATACAAGTACCTACTATCATCATTTTGCTTTACGCACAAACAACCAGCAAATTATTGATTTTTTTTCAAATATAAAAATTGGTTCGATTGTGACGATTAAAAATATGAATTTTTTCAGCGGTGTATCCAACATTATGGAAAAAATAAATTCGGTGGTGTTAAAATTAAATCAAGGAAATATTAACACATTAGAAACAGGGGGAAAGAAAATAAATATTGCCCTTACAAAGAAAAAAAAATGTAAATGCGCCATTTGCAGCTATAGAAATCTCAATTTCTCCACATCAGCTAAGTTAGCTCTTAAAAATGAAACAGATAATTGGCTTTTACTCCAAAGTGCATTCACATTTTTCGCTCTTGGAAAATATGATAAAGCTAAAAACTTTCTTAACGAGGCTCATCTCAATGCTGTAAATAACAAAGAGCATGTGCTTTCTTTTATCTGCAAATATAACCTTACAATAATTGGACAGTATGTTTGGGAGCAAAATCTTCCTAATCTTTATTTTGAACTCCTTAAATTAAATATTTCATCCGAGAAAAAGGATATTCTTAAATTTGTATCTGAGCAAACTCTTCTTAACAGCTATTTAAAACATATTGATGATAGCTACCTTAAAATTAAGGATTATCAACAACGGTTGTTAAATAATTCGACATTTGATCTGGTAAATACACAAAGAATAAAAATAATAGAGTGTGTTGAATTCTATAGAGGTAACAGGTTTTTTTTAACTGATGAGTTTGATCCACTTTTTGAGAAACATGTTGAAAGCTGTATTATTTCCTTTTCAATGAAATGTAATCACAGAAGTCATCTCAATAATTTTGATGACTTCATCTTAGAGTCGATATTTCTACACTGCGATCCGCAGAAACTAATTAAATATTTTCAAAGAAATAACGTTTATACTGTCCCTTACATAAGCGAAAATAATTATTTTATAACAGCAGTTTCGAACTTTTTTTCAAACCAAAATATCAATTACATTAAAAAGGAAACTAGAGTAGTAGATGGAAAAATTGAAAATTATGAGCTTAGAAGAAAGATTATAAAAATTTTTAGCAATATCTGCATAGTTCTATCATACGTAGATGTCGAAATTACGGAAATATTAATACTCGATATTTTTAAATTTGTTAGTGAACTCGATTTATCTTCTGATGAATGCTCCTTTTTAGCGCATCCAATATTTCAAAAACCGTCTTTATTTAACAGCAGTCATCTGATCAAATTAATACGTATACTTTTGAGTAAAGATGATAATAAAGGATATCTGCTTACTAATTGCCTCTATGTATTACATGAAAAAGAACACATAATTGAAAAAAAGGATCAGGACATAATTCAGCCCATTGTTGAAATTATAATGTCTCAGCCAAATTTTCATACTTTAAGACCCTTTTCAAAAATTTTAAACCAAGAGGATCTGGAAAAATTAAAGATTCTTATAGAAAATACCCTTGACACAAAATTTGACATTGAGCTATATCATGAAGCTGTAACGTGCCAAATCATCGAAAATTACCTTAAGTTCTCTCAAGTTTACAGTGCTAGAATTATATCCGTCATAAATCGTAAAAATCCTGTTGTACGTGAGAACTCCAGTACTTTAACAGGGATAAGCTACCATATTACTTCAAAATTACACCAGCTTGTAGAGATTATTTACACACTGGGAGAGAAAGTTATTGACAAGAAAACATTAAAAACTGTAAAAAATCTGCATCCATATTATAAGTTTTTAATTGAAATTGAAAATTATAAGAATGGAGATCCTTTTGAAATATCATGGATTAACGAAATGACTTCTCATATTATATTGGAAAAACTAAGTCATTCAGATGCGCTGAAACTAGAAATAAAAAAAGCAGTCGATGTTCATACAAGTAAAAATTTGCTACAGATATACTTTCAATACTTTGCATCTTAAAAATTTTATGCATACAAAGACGAATTTATAACAACTAATTAAAATTTAACTTCAAAATCAAATATTCAATGAAATGATTGAATGTTGAATTAATGGTGTTGGCTTTATTTTGGATTCCATGAAGGCTCTATCTTTCTGGGTGCCCAATAAAAGATTTTATCATTTACCAAAAACGAAATAGGTTGCTGAGTTTGTATTGTATTTTTTTGATTAGGGCTGTGGAAAATTGATGTCATTTTTTTTTCGATAATATTATTAATCTTGTCTTGAATTTCATTAATCGCATCTGGAACGATTCCAATGAAATCATTATAATAAAATACTTCGTAATCACCAATAGCATTTCTCAAAACGCTTTGAGTAAAAATATAAGCAAATTCAATTGTTTTGGTTTGATTTGTAATAATGTCCTGAACTATTTCTTTAAACAGATCATGTCCTAAACTAAAAAAACCTGTATTAGTTAATATTACTCCTGCACCGCTCGTTTTGTCAGTAAGCTTATATTCTTTTACTTGCGTTGATGCTTTTTTTACAATACTTTTTATTGAGTTTGAAATAATCCTTTTATAAGTTTCTAATTCTTCTTTCGACATGAACGATGGGTCAATATTTATTACATCCTTATCGGAATTTTCAAATACTTTCGATATGGATTTCTGCCTTTCACTATCGTACAGTCCTTCCTTTTGAAGGTCTTTTAATTCCACCGCTATATTTCCAATTAAAAAATCCGGAGTCTTAGAAGTATTTTCTTTTATTTTATCTCCTCCCAGCTGTTCTATTGCGTGCTGAAAATCTGCTTCCGTGAATCTGGGAATCCCAAATCTAAATAAAGTATTTATGCTGGATTCTGGAAAACTTTTAAAACAATGTCCTTTAACAAGCGCTTCTTTATAACACTCCTTGAAATCTCCTTGCTCACGCCTGCACAAATCATTAATGAGCAGATCTATTTTTAATTCAGAACATATTTGAAATTGATAATACCTTACCAAATTAAATATCGTTGTTACTGAAAAACTATTAGCATCAAGTAAAAGTATGCAGCTACTATACCTTTCGTTTCTGTCGCAGAATCCTTCAAAAATAATTCGCAGCATCCTATCCACTTTTTCCTTACTCATTCTTTCAAGTCAGTTATTTACAATAAATATAAGCCATAGTAGATGATAATAAATTAAAAACAATCTAATCGTACTAGCTGCTAAAACATTAACCCTTTTTTGTTGAATTTACTTCAATCTTCTTCCCCATAAAACTATCAAAGTAACCACTTGCAAACTCCCCTTTGATAACAGCTATATCCATTATTCCATCCTTCTTTATAATACTTGTATTAAACATAGACATTTTATTGTGATGAGAAATATTAAAATGATACATAATTTCATTGATATGAAAAACATATGCCGTATTCCCTTCATCTTTGAGACGTCTGGGAGCCACCATTGATTTTGTAACTCTAGACGTCGTTTCTGGTTTTACTAGAACAACTTCAAAAGAATCCTCAGCACCACCATCTTGTTCAATTAGCATTCGCCTTATTTGTTCTGCGTATTTTTGTCCCAGATCTATTTCTTTAAAAAAAGGGTTATTTGAAAGGTGTGATTTCCAAAGAATGGAAAGTAAAAATAATTTTGTTAGATGATAATCAAGATTTTTAAACCTTAGATAGGGCACTCTAGTATCATCACCATTGTAAATTTCTATATCAAGTTTTTCATGATCTCCAAAAATAGTATTACTTGCGTACCTTTCGTATGCACCGATTACACCATTGTCACATTCCGCACATAATATATCCCTGTCTTTGAATCCCGTTTGATGAAATTTTCTATCGATATAATCATTTAGATTAACACTAACTATTTTGTGTTTTTCATCAAACAAACCTTTGTATAGAAAATTTGGAATAATATGCGAATTTTTCAACAACAACTTATCCTTTAAGCACAATTGACAAATCATATTTATATTTTATATTGAAAATAGACCAATTATTATTTCTTAGCTATTTCTAATTAATATTTGCTAAATCAAGATAATCCCAATTATCGATCGATTTGAAGATGGAATAGATAATTTCTTTACCTAATTAGAATATCAAGGGTCTGAACTTGATAATACTATTGTCTTAAAAATCTATAAGCACTTAATAACATCAAAATATATTTAAGACGAAATTAACTCTGTAAATATAAAAATTTTAATTCAAGAAAAATTCGAACGCCCCGAATTGAAGATGTCTTTGATGAGATTGAACTTTTAAGTCTTCCTGTTTCCTGCTATCCATTCGATCTCTTGCAGACATAATTTCGCGGTAATTTCATGGCAAAGAGTTGTTGGTGTTTTATAAAAAAACGGTACGTATGCCGGCTATCTGATGTCCGGAAACAGGTGCTCACCAAAATGGGCGATATGTATTTCGGGACCTGGATAGATTCCGATGTACAGTTTTTCGATACCGCACATTTTACCGACAGTCTGGCAAAATATCCTTTTCAGGGTGGCGGGTGTTATTTATTATTAGGCAGTGTAGAAGTGGGTTCTCATTTTGCTACCATTACGATAAGAAAATGTCCAAGATGTCTTTTATCCCAGACCCTCGCTACTCCAACGCCAATGACAGGCAGTTTATTATTCATGAACAGCTCAAGGAATGCGTTGGCATGACTCATCGGGCACCTTATCCTCAAAGGCATGAGATAAACATACTACGACATAGAATGACTTAAATATAAATTTACTGTATCTTGACTATGATGGTCTATGACAGAAAAACAAATAAAACTCCCAACAAAAAATACATTAAGGACAAAATACTATATTTTAGCAATATATAGGATAGTAATTCTATTTAAATATAGTACAAGAAAAAATCCAAAGTTTAATTACTCTTTTAATTTCTACTATTGAATTAACAGAAGACATCTCCAATAAAATACAATTATGGAAGAAAACTACATTACCTTAAAAAGTATAAATAATTTATTACGCGAAAAATTTTTCATTCCTGCTTATCAAAGAGGTTATCGATGGCCCAAACAACAAGTACAAGACTTATTAAACGACATAGCTGAATTTACACCAAGGGAATTAACTGCTTCAAATGAAAAAACTTGGTACTGTCTACAACCGATTGTGGTAAAAAAATCAGGTGATAAATGGGATGTAATTGATGGACAACAAAGATTAACCACTATTTTTCTAATACTAACATATCTGAATCAGGGATATGCTGAGAATAGGAGAAAAACTTTATTTAAATTAGAATATGAAACAAGAGAGGGCTCTGCAGAATTTCTAAAAAAAAATCTTTCCGAAGAAGTAGTGGATGAGTCCAATATCGATTATTTTTTTATTTCCTCTGCATACAGTACAATAGCAAACTGGTTCAGTCAACAAGATCAGGATTTTGATATAGGTCAATATGAATCGAAATTTATATTTTCTACAAAAGTAATTTGGTATGAGATTTTTGACATGGATTCCATTGAAATGTTTACAAGAATCAATTTGGGTAAAATTCGTCTTACCAATGCAGAGTTAATTAAAGCCTTGTTTTTAAATAGCTGTAATTTTGGAGACAAACATAATGCACAGGATAAAATTAGAATCAGAATGAAGCAATTTGAGATTGCTTCTGAATGGGATACAATGGAATACTCATTACAAAATGAATCCTTTTGGTACTTTTTAAGTAATAATGAAAATGATTTTTCGACAAGAATAGAATACCTTTTTGAATTAATGTCAGATAAACCAAAAGATTCTGATGAACATTATACTTTCAGATTTTTTAGTGCAATTTTTAAAAACAGAACTGAAAAAGAAATTTGCGATAACTGGCAAATTGTTAAAAGATTTTATCAAACATTGGAGGAATGGTTTTCAGACAGAGAACTTTATCACAAAATTGGTTATTTAATTGCCTCAGGAACTAGCATTAAAGAAATTATCCGAAATAAAGATAATAAAACAAAACTGGAACATATAGATTATATAAACCAAAGGATTTCCGAGAAAGTAAACGTAAATATTGAGGAACTGGAATATAAGGATTTGTATAGTGTAAGACGTATATTACTGCTCCATAACATACAAACAATTCTTAGTAACGAGGAGGAAACAAATCGTTTTCCATTTGATAGATATAAAAAAGAAAAATGGGATGTTGAACATATTTCAGCAATAGCGGAAGAAATGCCTAAAACAGAACAGCATCAGATAGACTGGCTTTCAGAAACTTCAAAATATATAACTGATAGCCAATTAAAAGCAAAAATAAACAAACACAATCCAAATAATTTTCAGGAATTATTTAATGAAATACTAGATTATTTTAGCGAACAGACACATGACGATGTCAATGACATTTCCAATTTAGTTCTTTTGGATGCTAGCACAAATAGAAGTTACAAAAATGCTGTTTTTCCTGTAAAGCGCAATACAATTATAACGAGAGAAAAAGAAGGAACTTTTATTCCCATCTGCACAAAAAATGTATTTATGAAATTCTATAATCCCCAAGTGTTGCAAATGACTTTTTGGGGCGATTCAGATAGAAAAACATATTTAACTAATATCATCAATACAATTAAAATTTACTCGTAAAATAATCGTGAATGAGCAATAATATAGAGACTTCTCAAAAGATGACGTTCTTTCAGTTAATTGAAAGTACAAAGATCGAAATTCCAGTAATTCAAAGAGATTACGCGCAAGGGCGACAAGAAGAAGCTGTCATAAGAAATAAAATTCTTGCCACTTTTTATAAATCATTACATGGCGGTGAAGATGTTGAATTAGATTTTATTTACGGCAATAAACAAGAAAATGTAATGCAACCTCTGGACGGTCAGCAGCGATTAACTACCTTGTTTTTATTTCACTGGTATTTTGTATGCAAAGAAAATCGGATACACGATTTTAAAGATATATTGTGCAACTTTACATATGAAACACGTACTAGTTCCAGAGAATTTTGCGCCGCATTAATTCATATTGCAATTGATTTCAAAAAATTATTAAAATCTGATTATATCGATCCTTCTGAAAATAATCAGGTATCAAAAACTATAATCAATTCTTCCTGGTTTTTTCTTTCCTGGAAAAAAGATCCAACCATAAAAGCGATGCTAATAATGCTCGATGCAATTCATCAAACGTTTATAGATTCCACAAATGGACTGAGCAAATTAGCAGAAGAAAAAATAAAATTTAATTATATTGAACTCAAAAGTTTTGGTTTATCTGATGATTTATATATCAAGATGAATGCCAGAGGCAAACCGCTCACTGATTTTGAAAATTTTAAAGCCGTTATAGAAGGTACCTGCTCACAAAATAATTGGGAAATAAACATTAGTAATCCAACTGAAAAATTTTCTCATAGAATTGACACAATTTGGACTGATTTATTTTGGCCCTATAGAAATAAAGAAAACTTAATTGATAATAGTATTTTAAAATTTATTAGCATTGTACTAATAACTTCTAAAGACGAGAAAAATCTGGTTCAAAAAATATTTAACAACCCTAATGAAATTGAAGTTGATGACTTCGATGAAAATTCATTTAATTATTTAAAATCAGTATTGAATGTATATCATGATGTAAAACCCAATACTTTTGAATTTGAATTTCCTTTCTGGCAATATCTGGATAATAAAGATGCAAAAAATTTCTTTGAGATAATAATAAAAAAGGCTGCAGTAACATATCCTCAGATTGTACTTTTCTATGCTCAAACGGAATTTCTTTTGAACAGAAATGAAAATACAGCAAGTGAATCTCTTGTTCATTGGATGAGAGTTGTTAGGAATATCGTATATAATTCAACAGTGGATAGCGCTGAGACATTTATTGGAGCTATTGCCTTAATAAAAGAACTTGTGCCAGGTTCTAATAATATTTATCAATTCTTAAAGAGCCATAAATTAAATTCTCGATTTGCTACATCACAGGTTTCGGAAGAAATTACAAAATCGTCAATTATTCAATTAGCTGATGATAATAGAAATGTAATATTTCAAACAGAAGACACCAGCTTTTGCAGGGGTAGAATCAGTTTTGCTTTATTTTGTATCGATTATACAGATGCTAATGACTTTAATGCAGTGAAATTAAATAATGTCAAAAATATTATTATTGGACATTTTGACAGAAATGATATTTCAAATGATTTTAGAAGAGGTTTGATGACCGTATATGATAATCAGTTTTATGATTATTGGGATTCATGGCTTCATGCCGTTAAAGCTCCAAAAATATGTTTAATAGAAGATACTGAAGAACTAAGAGATTATGCTTACAACAATGGTTTCAGAAAATATCTCAAAGAATTGATCAATCAATTATTAACTAAAAGCTTGTTAGACATCATAGACAATTATGAGATACCGGAAAACATGCCGAATTGGAAACAAAGAATAATAAAAGAAAAGGGACTGTTAGATTATAGCGGTAAGCATTACATTGCAATCAAAAATGATAATAGCTGTTGCTGGCTCATACCGGGATCAAAAGTTGCAAATTCACAAGAAGGAAAAGACAGGTGTAAAAAAATAAAATAATTTTTTCTTACAAAACCGGTTCAACACAATCTTTCAGATAGTAAATATATAATTTCAAGTAAAATATAAACCAATCTCTAATATTAAAAATGGCCTCTAAGTACACGAAAATTTCAAGAACAATCTCTGAACTAAAATTATTTCTTGATTATAATAATGAAGCATATTATAACGCATTTAAACATATAAAATCATCTGAAGGTTGGCATATTCCATTTTATGCTAACGAAATATATAATTTACTTGGAAACATCGAAGGTAATCTTTATGAGAATATCTACGAAAAATTAACCGACGAAGACCCAGTATCTGATGAAGAGATTATAAATACTTTAAAAGGTGTATTAACCCTTTTTGATGACAGCAAATGGATTTTCCAATCAATCCTAAAAAAAAAGAAAGAAACTAGCGGAGAACAATATTTAAGCACGGTTGAAGGTATCGTTCAAGAACTTCTATACAAGGCAACATTAAAATTAAAAGAAGTAATTCAATTAGCAGAGGAAGATCTGCTCCGATCAAAAAAAGTTAATACTGAAGAAGAGCTTCCTTATACAATTTGCATTATTACTGCTGCATTAGAAGAGTATAGAACTCTTCTTTCAAAAATACCTAACGCAAGTACACTGCCAACTGAGAGTAATGATTCTCAAATTTATCAAAGAGGGACAATCGATGGAAAAGATGGTCAAAAAATTAATGTTATTTTCACTTTACTTCATCATCAAGGTATAGCAGCAGCAACCAACACTACAACTAAAATGATTTTGACTTTCAAGCCTTCTCTTGTTGTAATGCTTGGTCATGCAGCTGGCAATAAAAGTTTAAAGAGAGCATTAAATGTTGGCGATATTTTAATTTGTAAAGAAGCAATAGATTATGATAGTGCGATAATTATAGATAGAGGATCATCAGATGACCCTAAAATAGAATTTAAGGCAAAACCAAATCCGATTAAAGCTGATTCATCATTAATACAATCGTTGAAAAATTTTGTTATAGATGATGAAAATCTAAAAATAATAAAAGAAGAATCAAGACACAATCAACTTATAGAAGAAGACTTACACTTCAAAGATGGCAAATTAATTAGCGGTGATGCGCTGGTTCGTTCCAAAACATGGTTTAATCAAGTTACAAGTGAAAACCATGAAGCTATTGGATTGGATATGGAAACCTTTGGTGTATATTATGCCGCCCAAAATACAATTCAAAAAAACAAACCTCTTTTTGTTTCGATTAAATCTGTTTCAGATTTTGGAGAAAACGGTAATGATTTTCCTGAAAAAATAAAAGATCATAAAATAAGAGTGCAATACGCGATTGATACAAGTATAATTTTTTTCTTAAAATATGCTGAAAAGAATATGCCTTTTTAAGTAATATAAAAACATTTTTTCAATTATTAAATTTGATTGGTTTTTTTAAGCCAGACCTGGGTACATGAAGTTTTTACTTTCATGTACTCAGGTTTTTAATTCAATAAGATTAAATTTTCTAATGGTCTTTTATAATTCCTAATTCAATTAGAATATCTCTTTTCATCCTGCTCAACGGTCGTTTATCAAATAATGTTTCGTCATTGTAGGTTCCAAATGCCAGACGGTATATTTCATCTTCAGAAATGGAGAGCCCTTTAAATTGACTGGCAAGAATGGTAAGATAACTTTCTGAATATGCAGATTTAATTTTACGCAAATCATCAATTTCATCTTCATGCATTTCATAAATCTCTTTTATCTTAAATGTATCTACCGTATTTCGGGATTTAGAATTTTGTGCAGCTATTATATTAAATCCATACGTTCCGAATGTTTTGTTATAATAGCTGAATTTAAAATCAGGTTTATCCATATAAGGATGCAAATGCGTAGACAAACTCATCTCAATAGCTCCCTTAAAAGTACTGTTACAAATGTTACAGCTAGGAATTAAATTGAAAAAAGATATGGCTAAAAGCGGATAACGGCTTTTAGGGAACCAGTGGTCAAATTCAGGACGCGTCAGTTTATGAGGCTTAATGACAGTTTTAGTATACTGCCTATTACAGTATGTGCAGGTATTAATATCCAATTGGTAAGCCAAATGGTATGTAGAATAAATTATATTATTTTTTGAAGAAAATATTTCATAATCAAATATTCTATTGATCTGTTCGTAGACAGTATTATATTTTGTTACAATTGCAATTTGAGCTGCTGTTCTGGGATTTCTCGATTTACGTTTTAATTTGAAATAATTTTGCCATTCAGCATAACTATAACCAGTTACAACAGTCCTAAAAAAGAGCATTTGAATCTGTCTCAATTTATTGGGCTTCCCTTTAAGAATAATTTCTAAATTAGCATTACTAAGAAATGCAGTAATTAATGGATCAGCCTCAATTACAATTTTTGCTTTAACATCATTAATCAAACTATTGTAATGATTATACATAGCATCGGTAAACTTAGCAGTACTGGAATCTAAATAAATCATAACTTTCTTAGTTTATCATTTAATAAATCTATTTCCCGTTGAATCAGTTCTTTTTGAACTTCCTTCTGATCATTCAGTTCATCAAGCATCTCTGCCAGTTTAATTTTAATTACCGGTTCATCAATTAGCTTAATGATACTTTCATGATACGTAAATTCTGCGTTTAGCACAGCATATTGTCCTTCCTGTATTTCTTTTTTAATCTTTTGCTCATTTAGCCATATAATAGTATCTTCAATTTTATACTTTGCAAAATCTCCAATGAGTCCGTCTTCTACGAAAAAAGAATCTGCCAGAAGATCAGTTATATTAGCGCCAAATGACTTTTTTTTCTCAATCTTATTATTTAGAATTAATGATTTTCCAAAATTGTCCTTCTTTAAGTAAATTATATTATCAGACGGAAAATCAGATAATGTCAAAGGATCATGAGTTGCAATAATGATCTGGATGTTCGGGTGCGGATTTTCTCCGGATTTCTTCTTTTTATCCTTAACATCCCACACCATAGGAATTAAATTTAAAAAAAGGATTGGTATGGTTTCATTTAAAGTTAATATAAACTTTCTTTTCCAAATAGGATGATAACCCAAATCGGCCTCATCTAGTATCAACAGGTAATTTTCGGATTCTCTGACATGATTATTAGATAGCGTAAAATCATAAATTGTGGAATATAAATTTAAAATTGATTTTTCACCATATGATAAATTTTTATTTGACTCTATATCGATAATATCTTTTATTGAAATTGGAAGATGTGAAAAGTATTCGCGAATCTTCGAATAAGTTTCGAAAAGATCTTCGATCAGTCTGTTAATATTCTCTTTGTAGACATCTATTTTTAATATAGACCTACCCTGCTCATAAGTGATATTCTCTGCTAGTCCGACAAAGATTCTATGTAGTTTTTTTATTGCTGCAAAGCCATTTATAGTGTCCATTATATTTGATTTTACAGCTTCGGTATTAACTCCTGATATCTGAACTAAAAAGCTGTATTTCCTCAAAGCAGTATCCATCATTTGGGTATAGTTGTCGATATTGATTTCATCCTCATTATCATAAAACCCGTTGTCAATCTGAATAATATACTTAGCCAAAAATTTATTTAAAATTTCGTAAAAAGTTGTAGAAGTTAATATTTTTTCGAAATCATATGACCCACTCAACTCCGTAATACCAAATGTATCATTGAGTGTTAAAAAAGATAAAATATTAATCTCAATATTACGTATAAAATCTTGTGAATCGTGAACGAGGTGTTCTTTTTCCGCAGTTGTATTTTTGTACTGTGGCATGCCCCAAATTTCTTTAAGGGCATCCGTTATATTGGAATTGGTTAAGGTTGCGAGATAAGATTTGAGCAGACCCTCAGGATTAGAAAAGTTTTTAACTCGTAGATCCCTCTCTATAGTATGCTGCAGCGTTTCGGTCTTTCTCGGATTTCCTAAATTGGTATCTATGTATACCTTAGTAAAATCTCTTTTATGCAGTTTTTTTGGAATGATCACCAAGCTCTCGTAAGTTGGAAAGTCCGGGTAAATACTTTTGATAGTCTTACTGACTTCAGCATTTAAGAAGAGAACATCTTTTCGAATATTGTCCGAAAAAATTTCACTGAGATTTTTTTCTGGACGACTTGAATTTAACCCTAAATGAGAAAAAAAGTCTTCTATCTTCGGATCAAAAATTGGAGAAAAATATAGCTCTGTAAATTTGGAAGAATCGAATTTCAAATAATTCTTATTTGCAGGAAATCGAATCGATAAAATTGTTTCTTCTATGTAATTTCCTAATTCGTCCCAATTCCCTGTTCTATTATCCACATAGTGCACAATTTCATTACTCTCTGCATTTTCATAAATAAATATTGCTTTTGTATACTCCTGATACCCTTTATTGATGGCTTTAAGAATACTTGTTTTACCAGAACCATTCGCACCTACAATTGCTGACATCAAAGTTATACCAGGATTCCAAAACCTTTCAATATAACTTGAATTATTTATTATATCTACTTTAATAGTGCTATCCAGGATTTCAAATTCATATATGAATTTACTTCCAAAATTTAATATTTGCGGTTCATCAAACAAAAAATGCTCAAGTACATAGACAGCAGCTAATCTCATAGGGTGATTTTTTTAGTAAATATAATATTTAGTTGAATGAGTTTTTCAAATATAAATACTGGAAATAATTGCTATTCTATTTTCATTCGAAACGGACTAAAAGGCCAGCTAAGATAGCCGCGCCCCGATACCCCGTGCGCATAATGGACTGCGCTTCCCTTGCCCACCCTTCGGGACTTATAGCCCGTGATATCCAGTCACTGCTGATTTCTTGCTTTCTTTTTTTACGTTTTTTCTTTTGAAAATATTTTTTGGACAAGGCGGATTTATAAATGGATTCAGTAGTAACCTTTAAAACAAACCCTATGGAAATCACAGG
>Ga0302173_10000594_pt1 | contig 19399 bp, 20 predicted proteins | sample I_Fen_N3_1_FD_198785 | JGI IMG/M metagenome (GOLD analysis project Ga0302173, IMG submission 198785) | Peat permafrost microbial communities from Stordalen Mire near Abisko, Sweden - I_Fen_N3_1 | ecosystem: Environmental > Terrestrial > Soil > Wetlands > Permafrost | place: Sweden: Abisko... | reverse complement strand
TTGCGAAAATGGTATAGAGGAGTTTGAAGAAAACTTTTTAAATGAAAATAATGTAACATTAGTTCATGTTAAGAGTAAAGAAGAAATGACGGATTTGTTTTTTATGGAATGCGATAAAGAACATAAGCCAACTAAAGTTATAATAGAATACAATGGCATGTGGGAATATGATCTTATAGATAAAATGGAATTCCCTGAAGGATGGGAAATTGCTCAAGTTATAACACCTATTGATGCGTCTACTTTTGATGGGTATATGAATAATATGAAATCTTTGTTGATAGAACAATTTAAAGATTCTGATTTAATTATATTTAATAGATGCAATGAAAATACAAATAAATTAAAATATAGAAATAGTGTAAAAGCTATTAATACAAGCGCAAGTTTGATTTTTGAATTAGAAAATGGTGAGATTGATGATGCACCATTGGAATTGCCTTTTGATATAAATGCTGAAGTAATTGAATTTGAAGATTATGATTTTGGTGTATGGTATTTAGATGCAACTGAATCACCAGAAAAGTATGAAGGTAAAAGTATAAAAATGAAAGGGATTGCAAACACAAATCCTAAGTATCCTAAAAATATTTTTGCTTTTGGTAGAAATGCTATGACTTGTTGTGAGGATGATATTTCTTTCTTAGGACTTTTATGTCAAACTAAGGAGCCTGTTAATATTGAAGGTAAAAGGTGGATTGAATTAGAAGGTGTGATTGGTAAAAAGTTTATACAGCATGAACAGCGTGAAATTCCATTTATAACTGTTAAAGATTATAAATATATAGATAAAATAGAAGAAGAGTTAGTGTATTTTTAATAATTTAAAGATTAAAGATATTATAGTAAGAGTTTATGTATGTAAGCTCTTATTTTTTATAAGGCACATGAAAATAAATAACAAGTCCTAAGTTGCTATTTTTTTGATTGTGCCTAATATACTATAAAGTTGAAAAATAAATAAAAAATTTATACTTTGGATACGTTTACCGTGAAAATTATGTTATAATATAAAAGATGGTTTGCGAATTGAAAAGGAGAGATTTAATGTCAAAAGGTTATAAATGGACAAAAGTTATGAAGAAATCAATTGTTTTTGTAATGGCTTTAAGCGTTTATTTAGGTACAGAAATTCATGAAGCTAAAGCAGCAACACCAAATCAAGAATTGATTTGTTCATCAACAGCGTATACAGCAAGAGTTGGAAGTTTAACATCGAGTGGAAGAATAGTAGAAAGAAATCCAAATGGTATGAGCACAGTTTCAGTTGATCCAAAGGTAATTCCATTCGGATCATCTTTATATATTGAAGGCTATGGATATGCAATAGCATCAGATAGTGGCAGTGCAATAAAAGGAAATGAAATTGATGTATACTTTAGCAGTTCTAGTGAATGTGATGCGTGGGGAAGAAAAACTATTAAAGTCATAGTGTTAGGGGATTCTACAAACTCATAATTAACATAATTGATGTAAATGTAATATGTTCAAATTAAAAACAATTTGGATAATAAATATCTAAAATTAAAATTGAATATTAGTAAAAATTTAATATAGTTTTCAATTATAGTTGCAATTGAATGTATGAAAAAAAGTAAAACAGTCGTAGAATATGGAAGTTATGCTAAAAACAGAAACCTGTTAAGAATGTTCAAAATTAAACAGCATGAATTGTCAAACAAAAAAGTGTAACCATCAACAAGTTTATTATTATGTTTTTGATTGTGCCTTATATTTAGATAAACTTAGACAAGCTTATCTAGAGAAATAATGATGTAAAACAATTATTGAAAAAATGCAATAATTGTTTTATGTAAAAGAAGTGTTTCAAAATTGAGGCACTTCTTTTTAATTTACAATAAAGTAAGAAAGTGAGAGAATAATAAATTGACATACATAATTTAGAGTGATATCAGTGAAAACTTATGGAGTGGTGTTTGTAGATATAGAGAATATTGACTATGAATATATAACATAAGTATGTAATAATGTAATTGATAAATTTAAGATAGTGCCTAAGAAGATAGACACTATGTCTGAGATATTTTATAAAAATGGTGAAGGTGAAAATATGAAAATTTTTGAGTATAGTAATGGAGAAATAAAGGAAAAAGAATTATTAATAGAAGCACTAAAAATAGATATTAATAAAAAAAAGATAATTTCATTTGTTGGAGGTGGGGGGAAAACAAGTTTAATATATGAATTGGGACATGAATTAAGCAAAGTAGGTAAAAAGGTTATTATAACTACTACTACCCATATGTTTATGCCTAAAAATAATGTGGTACTTACAGGGAAAGAGGATGATATTGTTAACTTATTATATAGTGAGAATATGATTACAGTAGGAATGTTATGTGATGAGAAAAATGTAAAATTTGAGAATAATCAATTGAAAAATGAAAAAACATTTGATAGGATTGAAGAAGGAAAACTAAAAAAAATAAGTGGATTACCTGGAAGCATGGCTGAAAGTCTTATAGAGTTAGCTGATTTTGTGTTAGTTGAAGCTGATGGATCAAAAAGATTACCATTAAAAATTCCAGCAGCCCATGAACCAGTAATACTCATGGGAAGTAATCTAGTTATAGGAGTATGTGGTATTGATGCAATAGGAAAAAGTATTGAGGAAATATGCCATAGACCTAATTTAGTTTCAAAATTCTTGAATACAGGTCAAGAACATATTATAAATGAAAGTGATATTGCTAAAATATTATTAAGCGATAAAGGACAAAGAAAAGATGTAAAGTGTGATTATAAAGTCATTGTAAATAAAGTAGATAATATAGAAAGCTTTGAAATAGGTAAAAATATTTCAAATGAATTTTCTAAATTAGGAACATATGAATTAATATTAACAACATTTAGATAAATTGGGAGCAGATGAATTAATAATGTTTATAGAAATTTAACTAAGGAGAGTACATATTTATGATATTAATAAAAGGTGCTGGAGACTTAGCAACGGGAGTTGCACATAGATTAAAACAATGTGGCTTTAATATAGTTATGACAGAAATTTCAGAACCAACAATGGTAAGAAGAACTGTAGCCTTTTCACAAGCTGTATATGATAAAGAAGTAGATGTAGAGGGAATAAAGGCAGTACTTGCTTCAGAAAAACAAGATATTTATAATATAATTGAAGATGGAAATATTGCAATATTAGTAGATGAAAAAGCTAATATTATAGATGAAATTAAGCCTGATATAATAATTGATGCCATAATAGCAAAGAAAAATTTAGGAACAAAGATTACGGATGCTAAAATTGTAATTGCACTTGGACCAGGATTTTCAGCAGGGTTTGACTGTCATTGTGTTGTGGAAACTAAAAGAGGACATTATTTAGGAAAGACAATATATAGTGGAAGCGCTATACCTAATACTGGAGTTCCGGGTGATATTGGTGGATATACTAAGGAAAGAATAATTAGGGCAACTGATGAGGGGAAAATAGCACCTATATCTAAAATAGGGGATTATGTTGAAAAAGGACAGATAGTTGCTTACGTTAATGAAACTCCAATTTTTGCAGAGATAAATGGAATAGTTAGAGGAATGCTTCAAAAAGATATTAAGGTATTTAAAGGAATGAAAAGTGGGGATATTGATCCAAGATGTGAAAAAGATCATTGTTTTACAATTTCAGATAAAGCTCGCTCTATTGGGGGGGGAGTTTTGGAGGCGATTTTATATTTAAATTCTAGGGAAAAATGATAGGCTTATAAAACACACAATAGTAAATTACAATGGATTTAGGCATATTGAATTATACATTATATTATAGAGAGGAAGTAATTTAAATGAATAAAATAATTGATGCAAAGGGTAAGAATTGTCCAATGCCTGTAATAATGGCAAAGAAAGAGATTGATGGAGGAAATAACAGCTTTGTAGTTGAAGTTGATAATAATATAGCAGTGCAAAATCTTCAAAAGTTAGCTAATAGTCAAGGATTTATTACAGAGTTAAAAGAAGATAATGAAATATTTAAGGTTTATTTTTCAAAAACTTCAGATGCAATTAGCAATGAAGAGGAATGTGAAGAATGTAATGAAATATTATATAAATTAGACGAAATGGGTACATGGTCAGTATTTATAGGTAAAGATATTATTGGAGCAGGTAATGAAGAGCTTGGAAAGTCATTAATGAAAATGTATTTTTATACAATCTCAGAAGGTGAGGATTTGCCACAATCAGTTTTATTTATGAATGATGGGGTAAAGGTTCCTACATTAAATGAACAAGCAATAGATCATTTGAAAGATTTAGGGAGTAAAGGTGTTGAAATATTAGTCTGCGGGGCATGCCTTAATTTTTATGGTCTTGAAGAAAAATTAAAGGTAGGGAAAGTAAGTAATATGTATGATATAACAAATAGAATGAAGGAAGTTTCAAAGGTTATTACGCTTTAAAAAGGAGATATAATGGATAGTCAAAAGCTATTAGATAAATTGGTTGAGTATAGTTGTCATATTTTTGAGAACAATCTAGTTGGAATATATCTACACGGATCTATGGCCATGGTATGTTTTAATGGGATGAAAAGTGATATAGATATTTTGATTGTAGTAGAAAATGCAATTACAGATTTGCAAAAGAAAATGTTTATGGATGTTATTGTTGCTTTGAATGATAAAGCACCAGCCAAAGGTATAGAAATAAGTTTAGTTAAGAGTGAGTATTGTAAAAATTTCGTTTATCCAACACCGTTTGATTTGCATTTTTCAGCTATGCATCTAAACTGGTATAAGAACAATTCAAAGGATTATATTGAAAAAATGAAGGGTACAGATAAGGATTTAGCAGCCCATTTCGTCATTACTAAGAATCGTGGCATAGTGTTATATGGGAAAGCAATTAGTGAAGTTTTTGGAGAGATACCATCAGAAGCATATTTGGATAGTATTAAGAGTGATATTATTGATTCAGAAGATGAAGTAATGGATAATCCAATTTATGTTGTTTTAAATCTTTGCAGAGTTTTGGCGTATGTGAAAGATAGATTAGTACTGTCTAAAAAAGAAGGTGGAGAATGGGGTATAGAAAATATTGATGGCAAATATCAAGGATTAATAAAAGACGCACTTGTATGCTATTCTTCAGACCAAGATTTGATACTGAATCATTCACTTGTATTAGAATACTGTAAAGATATGAAAAATAAGATAGGATTAAGAGAAAAATTATGAAGATAATCTAATTTACAATTTGTAGAATTGACATACACTTAATAGAAAAGTGTTTCGTGATAATAAGTGTAAAATAGCGTAATTATATGTAATGAAAATATAGGAGGATAAAAATGATGGAAAATTTAGCCGACAATAAAAGTTTATTAATTAGAAATGCTGAAGCTGAGGATGCTGAAGAAATTATATTAATGGTTAAGCAAGTTATTAATGAAACAGGATATTTTCCTCGTACTGCTGAAGAATTTAATGTAACTGTTGAGAAGGAAGTAGAGTACATAAAAAGTACAGCTCTTTTTTTGTTAGTAGAAATAGATGGGAAAATAGTAGGTTCAGTTTCTTTAGATAGGAGTTATTTAATTAAATTAAATCATATTGTTACATTTGGGATAACTATTTTGAAAGAATACTGTGGACTAGGTATAGGAAGTTTATTGATGAAAAAAGTTATTGAATGGACAAAATCCAATGGTGTTGAAAAAATAGAGTTAGAGGTTTTTGGAAATAATACATCAGCAATTATGCTATATAAAAAATTTGGATTTGTTGAAGAAGGAAGAAAAAGAAAAAATATAAAAACAAATGAAGGCTACCAAGATATGATATTAATGGGTAGATTTTAGGGAGTTTATGAAAGGATATGATGAACATATATTGGAGAAGAATTTAGTTAAAGAAAAACATTCTTAGTTCTAATATCATCTTAATTATAAATTTATTGTATCCCCACCTCTGCCCAAAAAATTTTAGGGGATTAAATTAATTTTTCAAGAATATGATTTTCATTTTGGAAATAAGCAAATAGGTAATGATATTGTGATACGTTTATAATAAAAATATTAATATGATGGAGGTTTCACTGACATATAAGTGAAAATTGTATCTAAAGGCTTCAAACCCCGATTGTTACTATAAATATGTAACTATTTTTCTATTTTAATAGGTTTATAGTAAAATATTTTACTATAAATATATGTACATATAAACCTATATATCTTCCTAGAAATATATAGATATAAATTAAAATTATTTAAATGAAAGCTGGGAAATAAAATGAACAATAAAGCACTTGCTAATGAAATGCAAATTTATTTAAAAAAAATGGTTGATCTGCAAATTATTAAAGCAAAAGAATTACAAGACGAGAAAGCTATGAGTTTTTCTTTTTTTACAGACCCACATATTACTGAAGCATCTACACTTTCAGATGTAGAGATCTTAAATTACATAAACAATAATATGGATATTAAATTTACCGCCTGCTGTGGAGATAATTTAGATAATGGAATAACAAAGGAAATTCACTTAAATACAGCAAAAAAATTAATTGCTAAGCTATCTTTTGATAACTATTTTACGGTTAAGGGAAATCATGATGATAATTCAATAATTGAAAATGGTGTAGATAATGTAAGATATACCATGATTCCACAAGAGCAATATGATATTATGTTTAAAAGGCTGGAGGGAATTGTTCAATTTGATGAAGCAAAGAAAGAAGGCATGTATTATTATTACGATATGCCAGAATATAAAGTAAGAGCAATTTTTCTAAATTCAATTGACATTCCATATATTCAAAATCTAGATAATAAAGCTGCATGGAGGTATGATGGACAAAATACCTATGGATATTCAAATGCTCAATTAAACTGGTTAGCAAATACTGCATTGAAAATGCCAAATAAGGAATGGAAAGTTATGTTTTTTACTCATGTAAATCCATTTACAGAAGGAATGATAGGTGCTGATAATCTTGCACATAATGGTACTGTAATGCTGGAAATTATAGATTCATTTAAGAGTGGGATAGCATATAATTCTATACCAACTACTGGAGATTTTGGGCAATCGGTATCAATTGATTTTTCACTTCAAGGAGCTGGGAATATTATTGCCTTTTTTTATGGACATACACATAGTGAACAAGTATTAACAAGAAATGGAATTAAATATATTAGTACATGGAATGATGCTCCTAGAAAATCATCAAGTAATCCTGATGCACCAACAAGAGAAATAGGAACAACTTCAGAAGTATGTTTAAATATTGTTACAATAAATTTCAACTTAAATAAAATTTTTATGACTAAAGTTGGAGTGGGAAATGACTTAGTAATTGATATTGAATAGATTTCATTATGTTTAATATTAAAAAATATATATCAATCTAACACATATCGCAATTCAGAGATGAATTTGCGATTTTTTAATTTATAGGAAATTATAAAAATTTATAGGGTAGAAAAGTTGGTAAACTCTAGGGTTAAGAACAAATTAACTTACAATTGGAAATTGAATAAGAATATGCTCTCAAAATATGTTATAATTAACTAAAAATAGCACGTATTTTGAGCAATTATTTTAAGAAAAGAAGGGAATAGGGTGAAAATAAATAAAATAATCATTATTTTGATTTTAATTATATTTGGTTTTATTGGATGTGGATTGAATTATGATAAGAATTCAGGTGAAATCAGTAATATTAACAGCAAACAGCTAACGGAAAAAGAAAAATTAGATGATTTTGAATATATGTATATAATACTTAAAGAAAATTATCCTTTTTTTGAAGTAAACAAAAGGATAAATGGTGTAGATTGGTTAGCAAGAAAGGATGATTATATTAGTAGAATAAAAGCAACTCCTAATGATGAAAGTTTCTTTAGTACTTTAAATGTAATTTTATCAGACCTTAATAATGGACATACAGGAATGTTGGATAAAAATTTTTATTTATATTTTAAAAGTGTTTTTGAAAAAAATTCTAAAATCGATGGGGCCTGGCTAGAACAAGTAAATAATCCGAAGACTGTTGGAAGATATTCATCTATGCAAGGTAAAGAAAGTTCAAATTATTCATCAGAAAGCATAATTCCTAATAATGTTAATACAAAAGATTTAGAAAAAGGTAAGATTGCTTATCTAGCAATACACTCGTTTAATACATTTAATATAGATGAGGACATGAAAATAATTAGACCTTATTTGGAAGGTATTAAAAACTATAATGCTCTAATAATTGATATAAGAGGCAATGGCGGTGGAGATGATGAATATTGGTCTAAGAATATAGTACCAATGCTCATTAACAAACCATTAGATGAGAAACAATATATAGCATACAGAGGAGGAGATTTTCTTGAACAATTTATCAAGAACAGAATAGGGGGCGGTTATGAAAAACTTGAGCCTATTTCAAGTATTTATGAAGAAAATCTAAAATGTTTGCCTCCGGAATTAAAAGAAGATTTTAAATATTATTTTGAATGCTTAAATCATTATGAACCTGAAAATTCTATCGGGTATAAAGGCAAAATTTATTTACTTATAGACGATGGCGTTTTTTCAGCATCAGAAGCATTTGCAATATTTGCTAAAAGTACTGGATTCGCAACGTTAGTTGGTAATAGAACAAGTGGAGATGGCATTGGTTGGGATCCAGCAGTATGCGCCCTTCCCAATAGTGGTTATGTCTTTAGGTTTACACAAGAAATGGGACTAGTTTCAGATGGAGCATGTAACTTTGAGGAAAAAACAGAACCAGATATAAAGGTATCATACGAAAGGAGTTCAAATGATCAGGCAATACAAGCTGTGCTAAAACTTGTAGATTAATTTATTATGAGAGAATAAAAATAATGAAGAAAGGATTTTTATTAATGAAATACGCGAAAAAAATACCCAGTGTGGATAAAGAATTAAGTGATAAATTAATATTGGACGGATGGATAAAAATAAAAGAGCCATCTAATTTAGGTACAGCAACTTTACTTTCAGTACCTTTTATGTTCATAAATGGTGCTATTTCTATGGCTATTGCATTTTATTTATATCCTCCGTTGAAAGAATTTTTTAATAGTAATAAACAAGGTTTTAGTATTTCTATTAGTGCAGACTTATTTACAATGATATATGAGATTGTTGTAATTTTATTATTTATGGTACTACATGAATTTCTGCATGCTTGTTTTATACCTAATGTATTAAGGTCAGATAAAACATACTGGGGTATTAATGGATTTTGTGGATTTGTTTTTACTACTGAAAAAATTAAAAAGGGTAGATTCGTAATTATTTCTATTATGCCATTTATTTTACTATCAGTTATATTACCGTTTATTCTTAATAGTTTAGGTTTATTAAACGCTTATACTATTATACTTTGTTTGATAAATTCAATGGGTTCATGTGTTGATTTCTTAAATATATGCTTGGTGGCAATTCAAATTCCAAATGGTTCATATATTGTGAACAATGGGTTTGAAACATTCTACATCGATACTTCTCATATGTAATCACAAAGCCTAAGGAGGTAAAATCGTGAGAAGGAATATATTATTAGCAAGTATTATAACAGTAGTTTTAGTTATTAGCGGATGTATAAATAATAAAAATAGTAATGAACCTATAATTAATAAGGAGGCAGTTTCTAATGAAACTACTACAACTCAAGAGAATAATGATTTGGAGAAGGCTAAAATAGAAGCGGAAGTAAAAGAGTTAAAAGCAGCATTTCAAGAAAATAATGATTTAAAGAAGCCTGATATAGAAGAAGCTAGAGATTTTGAAGCATCTCTTAGAAATGGCAGCGTAATGATGGTTGAGAGAGACCATAGCAAAGAACGGGAAGTTTATAATATAGGGAATCTGGATAAATTTCTTGAGTCCTCTAATAATGGTAAAGAGGGTTATGTACGTATAATTAAGGGAATGATAGAACATGATAAGTTTTTGGTAAATAAACTCGATGAGTATGAAACAGATGGTAAAGTCATTAAACAGTTAGTATATGACTCGTATGCTGATAAAAACAAATTCATACCTGGAAGGCCAAGTTATTCACCTAGAATGGCAAAATCGTCTCCAGATAATTCAATTAGATATTCCATTCTTCAAAGTAAAGATACTCCAGATAATATGGGGGCAACTGTAATTAGCTTTGATAAGAGTTGGATAAAAAATTAACTTATGATAAATGTGGAATTTTAGAGTATATGTTATAATTGATTTATCATAGTAAATTTGATGAAATAAACTAAAAGGGGAGATTAAATGAAAGATAAAAGTAAATATAATCATATTATTACTGCTGCCTATAAAGTTGTATTGATGGGGATTGGTTCAGTTCTTGCATCAATAGGTCTAGAAATATTTTTAATACCTAATAATATAATAGATGGTGGAATAACGGGCATATCAATAATGGCAAGTTATTTAACAAATATCCCATTAGGAGTATTTGTTTTTATATTAAATATACCTTTTTTAATTATTGGTTATAAGCAAATAGGAAAAACATTTGCTATTTCAACATCATTTTCAATTATATGTCTATCAATTGGTGTATCCATTTTGCACCCAATACCAGGTATAACCCAAGATATACTGTTGGCAACCATATTTGGAGGCATCATACTTGGAATAGGTGTAGGATTAATTATTAGAAATGGTGGATCATTAGACGGGACTGAAATTATTGCAATTATATTAGATAAAAGAAGTGGATTCTCTATTGGAGAAATTGTAATGTTCTTTAATTTATTTATATTAGGAGTTGCAGGTTTAATATTCGGTTGGGATAGGGCAATGTACTCTCTAATAGCCTACTTTATTGCATTTAAGACTATAGATATTACTGTTGAGGGCTTGGATGAGTCAAAGGCAGTGATTATTGTATCTGAAAAAAATAAGGATATTTCTGAAGCGTTAACAGATAGACTTGGAAGAGGAGTTACATTACTACATGGAGAAGGTGCTTATAAAGGTGACTCAACAAATGTCATATATGTAGTTGTATCACGGTTAGAAATAGCAAAATTAAAAGGTATTGTAAATGGATTTGATGAAAATGCATTAGTTACGATTACAAGTGTTGAAGCTTCTGGAAAAAGATATGGAAAGAAAGCAATTCATTAAGATGAAGGAGACGCATTACATGTCAGAAAATATAAAACTTACTAGTTTAACTAAAACTTCAGGATGTGCAGCCAAAATAGGACCTGGAGTTCTTCATGAGGTTTTAAGTAGTTTACCTAAATTCGAAAATCCCAATTTACTTATTGGATTTGATACTAATGATGATGCATGTGTATATAAAATTAATGATAATATAGTAGCAATTCAAACGGTAGATTTCTTTCCGCCAATGGTAGATGATCCATATACTTTTGGTCAAATTGCAGCAGCTAATGCTCTTAGTGATATTTATGCAATGGGGGGGAATCCTGCGACAGCTATGAATTTACTTTGCTTTCCATCTTGTTTAGATATATCAATTATGAGAGAAATACTTGCTGGTGGATATGATAAAGTTAAGGAGGCAGGTGCAGTAATTGCAGGTGGTCATACTATATCGGATCCTACTCCTAAATATGGACTTTGTGTAACTGGATTTGCGCATCCAAGTGAAATACTTTCAAATAGTAATGCAAAAACTGGAGATGTACTTATACTTACAAAACCATTGGGTATTGGAATAATGAATACTGCAACTAAAGCAGAATTGCTGACTGAAAGTAAAATTAAAGAAGTTACATCTATAATGTGTACATTAAATAAATACGCTAAAGAATGTACCACTGGACTTAGCATAAATGCATGTACTGATATAACTGGCTTTAGTTTGGTTGGACATAGCTATGAAATGGCAAGTGGCAGCAATAAAACTATAGAGATTTTCAGCAGTTCTGTACCTATTATAGATGGGGCTTTAGAATATGCTAAAATGGGAATTATCCCTGAAGGGATGTACAATAATCTTGATTATTTAAAAGATAAGTTCACTTTAGCATCAAATATTACACAGGAACTTCAAGATGTATTAATAGATCCACAAACATCAGGTGGATTACTTCTTTCAATTCCTGAAAAGAATGTTAAAGAATTTTTATCAAGAATGGAAGCATTTACGCCCTATGCAAGAGTTATTGGTCAGGTTGTTGATAAGGGTGATAAACCTATAGTGATTAAATAAACATAGTGTGTAACTTTTAAATATAAATTTTTAAAAAGAAATACATTTATAAATATTTAAATAAACATTTATAAAAAGGAACATGTTTTTAAAGATTACAATAAATATTTAAAAAAAGAAATATTGTTTTAAAGAAAAAAATTTAAAAAGATAAAAAGAAAAAAAGTTAACAATATAACAATTTATAGGAAACATAAGGTGTTCAGGACTTTTTAATAAAAAACATACAAATTTATTTGGGGGGATGGATAATGCCGTTAAAAGATTTTGAGGAAAATATGTTTTTGCCTGACAAAGAAATTTTCATAAATAAAATAGTAAGGATTAAGGAAGTTGATGTTAATTTAATTTCTATAACTTTAGAAAAACATAGGACTATATTATGGGCCATGTATAAATTACCGTGTTACTCTGATGAAAGAAAAGATAAAGAAGAAAGAAGAGAGTATACCTCAAATAGAGATAAAATTATTAATGATAGTAATGAAAAAATGAATTTCCCTAACATCAATATATCTGAAATAATAATTCAAAAACAAAAGATGACATTTTCTTCTCATACATCAATTCGTATGTCTAATTGGAAAGATGAAAGGGATAAGGAACTTGAGTATTTTATGGAAAAGGGTATTATTAAAACAAATTGGGATGAAGTTGATTTTGAAAATATAATCATAGTAGAGTATGAGCAAAAAGATAGTGAAGAATTTCCTGTAATAGATTTATCAAAGAAATTAGATATTATTTTAAAGCTTAGAAGCGATTCTAATAAGGTATCAATAAATCAATCAATAAGTATGAAGTTTAGTGAAATGGGAAAAGGCAACAAGTTTTATTTTTATGATTCAATTAATATAAAAAAACACATTTTTTATATCGATAAAATGTATCATTATGATGTCTGGGAAGAAGTAAATAATACTTTAGAATATGAACTAATGCGAGTTTTGCCAAAAGATCAGATTGAGCAGATGAAAGAAGAATATATAACTGTTTTGGAGAAAATTTGCCCCAAAGGTATGAATTTAGCAATGCTTGAATATGAAACTGAGGATGATATGCAGCTTAAATTTTATTCCAAAGAATATTTGGATGAAAGACCAGCACATAATAGTTCAGCATCTATAATGTTTTTCAAATCAGATAGAGAACTGGGCAGTAATGGATTTAAAAGTCGAGTGTGCATGATTAAACCAGTAGAAAAAGATTTTGATGGTATAATTGATATTGAATTGTTATCATGTTTTATGAAAAGACCAGAAGAAATAATAACAGTTTAAAGTTGATCTTATAGATTTGGAAATAAAATAAATTATAGATAAAAATGCAAGGATGTAAGGAGAAAAATATGGAATTACAAAAGAATTTACCAGAAATATTTGAAGAATTTGCTGAAGGCAGAAGAAATGCATTTATTAAAGCAAAGGAACTTAAAGATAAGGATATACCTCTAATAGGAGTATTTTGTACATACTTCCCACAAGAAATAGCATTAGCTATGGGAGCTGCAACTGTTTCGCTTTGTGCTACGTCAGATGAAACAATTGCTGATGCAGAACAAGATCTTCCACGTAATTTATGCCCATTAATAAAATCAAGTTATGGTTTTGCGAAAACTGATAAATGTCCATTCTTTTTCTTTTCTGATTTAATTGTTGGTGAAACAACTTGTGATGGTAAAAAGAAAATGTATGAATATCTTTCAGATTATAAACCAGTACATGTTATGGAACTTCCAAATTCTCAAAGTGAAGCAGGACTTAGGTTATGGAAAGATGAAATTATTAAATTAAAAACAACGTTAGAAGAAATGTTTGGCGCCAAAATAAGTGAAGATGATATAAGAAAAGCAATTAAAATAAAAAATAATGAGCGTAAAGCCTTAAAGAAATTTTATGAACTTGGTAAAAATGAACCTGTTGCAATGCTTGGACAAGACATATTTAGCGTTATGAATGGGACAACCTTTAGTTTTGATAAAGAAGAAATTCCAAAGCAAATGGATGAACTTATTGAAAAGATTAATTTAGAATATGAAGCTGAGAAGAAATATGAATCTAAACCACGTATATTAATTACTGGATGTCCTATTGGAGGTGCAGCTGAAAAAGTTATTAAAGCAATTGAAGATAATGGTGCTTATGTAGTTGCTTTTGAAAATTGTAGTGTTGCAAAAGCGGTTGATGAATTAGTAGATGAAGAAAATCCAGATGTTTATGATGCTCTTTCTCGTAAATATTTATCAATTGGATGTTCTTGCATGAGTCCTAATCCTAATAGAGTCAAACTACTTAATAAAATGATTGATGAATATAAGGTAGATGCTGTAATTGATGTAATCTTAACAGCTTGCCACACATATAGCGTGGAAACTTTATCTATAAAAAGATTTGTAAATAATGAAAAAAATAAACCTTATATGAGTGTGGAAACTGATTTTTCTACAAATGATATAGGCCAATTGAATACAAGAATGGCCGCATTTATAGAAATGCTTTAAGCGTAATAAAAAGATATTTATATATATAGTACTTAAGATGAAGAATAATAAATTTAAACTGAAAAATTTAGTTAGTTAAAATGAGAGACTTGATAATAAATACAGTCTCTCATTTTTTTATATTTTATTTGACAAAACTATGAAATTTGTGATAGGATGAATAAAATTGATAATTGTTATCAATTGAGCGAACGTAGGAGGTAAAGTAATGATTAATGGATCTAGTATTAAATCAAGGGTTGGTGTAAAAACTAATCTAATAAACAGCGTATTAATAGCAACAATTTTAACGATATGTATTTTACTTTTTATTTATTCTATTTCTTTTTATAAAAAGTCAATTAGTAATATAAGTATAATCGTTTTGTTGGGATTTTGTATTTTTATTGCTATTATTGAAGTGAAAAAAACAAAAGGCCTCAAAATATTGAATAAAACTATTCTAGAAATGAAGAAAGGGAACTTCATAGAAATAGAAGACAGACATTTAAAAGATAAAACAGAAGTTGGAGAAATAAGCAGAGGATTAAATTCTATTATTAGTTCAACTAATAAAATGTTGAAGGAAATCAAGAGGGATACAGAAGATGTAGATGCTCAGGCAGTAGGATTAACTTATATATCAGATGATATGTTAGAATTAACTTCTGATATTGCTAGATCTACAGAAATCGTTACAAATGCAACTAGAGGTCAAACAAAAAATATAGATGATATTGTAGAAAAATTATTTGAATTTGGCCAGTATATAAATGGAGTAAGTGATAGTACTATATGTATTGATAATTTGGCGAATGAAATTGGTGAAAAATCTCTGAGTACAAATCAAGAACTAAAGGAATTATCTATAGTTATAGAAAATCTTAATGGTAATTTTAATAATTTTAGAGATTCTTTAAATGTGATGATGAATGAGATAAAAAGTGTAAATGAAATGACAGGTATTATAAATAGTATTTCTGAAAGAACAAACCTTTTAGCTTTAAATGCTGCAATTGAGGCAGCAAGAGCAGGAGAAGCAGGGAAAGGGTTTAGCGTTGTTGCAAGTGAAATAAGAAAACTTGCAGAAATGAGTAAGAGCTCATCGAATAAAATATATTATATTGTTGATAATATATTAAAAAATATTTCAATATTAAATGAAAAGACATTATTAATTGATACAGATATAACTGAACAAAATCATGCGGTTGATAAAACTATAAATGTATTTGAGGATATATCAAAAGGAATCAATAATATAATGCCAAAAGTACATGAAATAGTAGAAGCATTCGATAATGTAAATACAAAAAAGGAAAATATATTAGAAGATATTGAAGGAATTTCGTCAATGTCACAAGAAATACTTGTAACTACGGAAGAAATATTAAATACAGCAAATGAGTTAAATTCAATGGGAGATGAAGTAATCGGATCTGCTAGTAATCTGAAAAAATCAATAAATAATATGAAAAAAAATGTTTAAAGAATTACCTTTTAAAATAAAATTATTACTTTTTTAGAGAAAAACTATCTTGGTGAGTATGATAATGCAGCAGCGAATTTAAATTGACCATATTTAGATCCATTTTTATAATAATACAGTTGGATTCGATCTTAGTTTATTAATATATATAAGGGGTATTAGGTAAGTTAATACCCCTATTTGTTATGATTAAAAGTATATTAATATAAAATAAATTGCTATAGTTAAATAATTATAATTGATTTTAATCGTTATTGAATATAAACATATAGAAGGAAGCCAGAAATATGATAATATATCCAATTACACTTAAATAATCTGGAAGAATTCCAAATAGGCATAAACTTATTAATGCTGAAAAAACTATATTAGTATAATCAAATATGGATATTTCTCTTGCAGGTGTATATTTATATATTATATTCTAAAAAGTGAAATTTTCAGAAGGCTCACCAGATAATAAATTAGAGTACGAAGCTTCACCATGTTGAAGATAGAAAACTTCAAAAATTGGATTTTCAGCGGTTTCATATCCTTTTTTAACTAAAGGGGCATTATCTATAACAAGTTGTTTTTCATTTAAATCGTTTGTAAATTCAATTTTACCACTCATTCTAACTGTTATAAAATCTGGTGTAGTTACTATAAATTCAATGTATGGATTTTCTTTAAGCTCTGCATATGCTTTTTTTACATTAGCAGTAGTAAAGTAGAATTTACCATCTCTTATTAAATGAATGTGTTGTGGTCTGCCATGTGGTTTGTTATTTTCAGAAGTTGCTACTATACCTACATTATTTTTTTCTAAAAAGTTAATTATTTTGTCCATTTTAAAATTCTCCTTTTAACATTAAATTATTCACAGATAGAGTTTATTATTTTATGAAATTAATTTTGTTTGCAAAATTAAATATAATTAAATTTAAAAACATAAAATTAAATTGAGTTCAACTGAACTGTGTTTTTAATATATCATACTTAGAAATAAGTTGCAATATATTTTTGTTAATTAACAATTTAGTCTAACATATGCTATTTTTTAATGAAGATTTAGTTTATTATAATTTATATATAAGTAAACATAGGATATAAGGTGGTAAGTTATGAATAAATATACGTTAGGAATAGATTCAGGTTCAACAACTACAAAAGGTGTATTATTTGATGGCGAAAAAATAGTTAAAACAATGATTTTAAAAACTTCTGCCAAACCAAAGGAAAGCATCTACAAAATTTATAATGAACTATATTCTGAGGATGTAGTTTATACAATAGCTACAGGATATGGCAGAGACTTATTAGAAGAAGCAGATAAAACTGTAACTGAAATAACCTGTCATGCTCAAGGGGCGGCTTATCTTAATCCTACAATTAGAGGAGTTATAGATATAGGTGGACAGGATTCTAAAGTGATTTTGTTAGATAATTCCTTAAATGTTGTAGATTTTCTAATGAATGATAAATGTGCAGCTGGAACTGGCAGATTTGTTGATGTTATGATGAGGACTTTAGAAGAAGATATGGCGAATATTGATGAGTTTGTGAAAAATAGAAATCCAGTAAGCATATCCAGTATGTGTACTGTTTTTGCAGAAAGTGAAATTATTAGCCTTCTTGCAAAAGACGTTCATAGGGGAGATATTGCTCTTGGAATAATTGATTCAATTTGCAAAAGAACAGCTAATTTTGCACAAAAACTAAGTTTGCATGGAGATGTATTTTTTAGTGGTGGACTTGCATTGTCTGAAACTTTTAGAGAAAGTCTTGAAGGTTATCTTAATAGAAAAGTATTAACTAATGATTTATGCCAATATGCAGGTGCAATTGGTGCAGCAGTTATTGGATATAGAAAAATTAGGGGATTAAAATAATGAAGATAAAGTTAATTAAATTTTGGAGGTTATGAAAGACTATGAATAGTTTATTGTACAAGTCCTTAATAATGCTATTACCCTTAATATTAAGTCAAATTATTTATTTTAAAATTGATAAAAGATATGATATAACCAATACCATAAGTTCAAAAATTCCAATACAACAGCAGTGGAGAGCAGCATTTTGTTTTTGTTGTGTAGTAATAAGTATATTTGTTATTGGAGTATTTGGTATATATGTAATTGAAATTCCTGATACTATATATAATATATTGAATGGAATATTAGCAGGTATAGGAATTGGTATGACAAGTAAAATGTCAATCAAAAAAGTAAATTAATCACGGACTAGTGGAGTTTTTGGTTTTACTAAAACAGATTATAGGCTATAATTTATTGTAATAAAGAATATTCAAGATGAGGAGTGAAACTTATGTGTAGGTTGAATCCTAAAGTAGATTTTGCATTCAAAAAGTTATTTGGAAGTGAAGAGAATAAGGAAATATTAATTTCATTTATAAATTCAATAATATCAGAAGAAAATCAAATAAAGAGTTTAGAACTTAAAAATCCATATAATATTTCTAATTATATAAAAGGTAAGATGACAATACTTGATATAAAAGCAGTAGATAAAAACGGAACGTGGTAGGACATAGAAATGCAAATAGCAGAACAGGGTTATTATGATAAAAGAGCACTTTATTATTGGTCAAAGGTGTATTCAGACCAAATAGAAAGTGGAGATGATTTTGAAATTTTAAGGAAAACTATTGGGATTAATATATTAGATTTCAATTACTTAAAAGAAGAAGATTTTCATAATGTATATAGAATTTATAATGAAAAAACCAAAGGGGACTTTTCAGATTTATTTGAAATGCACTTTATAGAGTTAAATAAATTTAATAAAGATTATAAAGATGTAAAAACTGCATTAGACAAATGGGTTAGCTTTTTAAACAGAGCTTATGAAATAGATAAAAATAAAATACCTAAAGAGTTAGAAGATGATGAAAATATAAAAAAAGCTATAGAAAAGCTCGATATAATGTATTTAGATAAGGAAGAAAGAGAAATATATGAAAATGATCTAAAAGCTTTACGTATTCATAAAGCAGAAATTAAGACAGCAGAAGAAAAAGCACGAAAAGAAACACGAAAAGAAACACGAAAGGAAATAGCTAAAAATTTATTAGATGTTTTAGATAATGAAACAATAGCTGTAAAGACTGGATTAACTATAGAAGAACCCGGATTATTCACGACATATTAAAAAGCCATGCTTTGCATGGCTAAAATACTAAATTCTATAAATATTAAACTTTCATTTAAAAAGTGATAAAAAGATATAGAAAATGAGATTCAAATTTGTTA
>Ga0302173_10000588_pt1 | contig 19451 bp, 17 predicted proteins | sample I_Fen_N3_1_FD_198785 | JGI IMG/M metagenome (GOLD analysis project Ga0302173, IMG submission 198785) | Peat permafrost microbial communities from Stordalen Mire near Abisko, Sweden - I_Fen_N3_1 | ecosystem: Environmental > Terrestrial > Soil > Wetlands > Permafrost | place: Sweden: Abisko... | reverse complement strand
TTCGAATGCACGATTTTATAATCTTAAAATGTCAAATTGTATGACATTTATACAAATTGGGACAGATGGAGGTTTCCTATCTGAGCCAGTGGTACTCGATACACTTCTTATTGCGCCAGGAGAACGTGCAGATATATTGGTAGACTTTTCGGATGTTGAAACAGGGGATTCAATCATATTATTGAATAATGCAAATACTCCGTTCCCGGATGGGGAGGAACCAGACCCCAATACGGTAGGCCAAATTATGAAGTTTCATATTCCTTTTTGCTGCGATGAATCAGTAAAACCACAGAAGTTGCCAGATAAGCTCAATAATATTCCTATACTAATACCAGATTCACCTCAAAGAACCTTAACACTAAATGAAGTTATGGGGCCAAATGGTCCTGAGATTTTACTACTAAATGGACAGAAATGGGAAGCTCCAGTTTCTGAGTTACCAATAGTGGGTTCAACCGAGGAGTGGGTTATTGCTAATTTGACCATGGATACACATCCGATACATCTACATTTAGTACAATATCAGCTGTTAGACCGTCAATATTTCAATGCTGAGGGATATAAAACGGACTGGGAAAAAATAAATGGATTGCCACCTTTTGAGCATCCGACTGAAGTGCTTCCAGTAGATTGTTATTTACTTGGGGAGAGAATTGAACCAGATGACAATGAAAAAGGATGGAAAGATACGGTAAGAATGAATCCAAATCAGGTAACGCGAATAATAGTAAGATTTGCACCACAAAATACACCTTGCTCAGCGGTTTGGCCAGGAAAGAATATGTATCCTTTTGATCCAACGCTTGGACCAGGATATGTATGGCACTGCCATATTCTAGATCATGAAGATAATGAAATGATGAGGCCATTTGATGTGATAAACAATGGTAAATTAAATTAAGACAGATTTTAAGTGATAAAGTGAGAGCAGAAAGCCTAGAAACAATTGTTTCCCAAGGTTTTCTGCTTATTCTTTTCTACATAAGATTACAACATTCAATAGTAATAAATAAGCTTTGACTATCATATTTTTATATAAAAGCTTGGCAAAAAACCAGATAGGTGGATAAATGAAGGGGACATTCTATGATTCTAATTGTAATATCACGCAATATCAAAAAGATTCGTTGATACAAACGCAAGAAACCTTTCAGGCGCTCGTAGATGCAATTATTCCACGAACGCCAGGATTGGCTGAAGAATATGGTAGAATACAGTTTTTTGGGGCATTGGACTTACATATAGATGAATATATAACGTTATCACTGAATAATTATTATATCCCTATGGCAAAAGCAACGGCAGAGATGCTAGATGTTGCAGCAGAACAGTTGGTGATTATGGATGGAAATAAGAGATTAGTAAACTTTTCAAGGTTTATGGGCGGGAGTTCATTTGCATCAATGGACCCTAGTGATCGATTACGTGCATTAATGCTATTAGAGCAACTTAATAGTTATCTTGCAGATTTACCAATACCATTTCAAGAAAATCCAGAATTAATACTTTATATCACCAGTGCACTAAACAGATTTACTATGATGGGGTATTATTCAGAATGGTCAGGTTATGGCTCTACACGTTTGGAAACACCCAATGAACGTAAACTAGAGCATTATCCTATTAGTTGGAGGCAGATAGGATACCCTGGGCCATCACTAGGGTATCGTGCCCTACGAAAATAACATTTGAAAATAACCTTCCGAAAATAATATTTGGAAAAACATCTAATAAAAATCTAGCAGGAAAATAACATTAGAAAAATGCATTCGTGAAGTATTTATAAAATTGGATTTATATGAATGTGTGAATATGAAAGATGTTAAAAGTGGTTCAGAAATGGGGAAAAATATGAGTGAAAATGCTGATGTAATAATAATTGGAGCAGGTGGGGGTGGCGCTGTAGTTGGAAAAGAACTAGCAGAGAAAGGAATTAAAGTACTGTTGATTGAGGCAGGACCTTGGTACGGAAATAAAAAATGGCCGAATCCAAATTCGGAACCTGGTGCTGTAAGTGGGTCTAGTTATGATGATTTGAGTATAGATATATTGAAGAAAAGTTTCACGGATTTAGAAGACGATATGAACGATTTCACATCTGGAAAATTTCGTTGGGGACCTGCGAATCGAGAACAAAGTCCGTGGCCTAGGAATATTGCAGGAAGAGGTTATACTTGGCAAAATTCTGGCGTAGGGGGAAGTACACTTCATTATTTTGGAAATTGTCCTCGTGCATATCCACAAGCAGTAGACAATATTTGGCCAATATCATATGAAGAACTGATTCCCTTTTATGAAAAAGTGGAGACTACACTACCCGTTTGGCCAGCACCAGCTACAGCAAAAGAAGACTTGTTCTATTATGGGGCGAAAAAAGCTGGTTGGAATCTCTTAGAAACTCAAAATGTAATTAGTCCAGGATATCGTCCACAGCCAAATGCAATTTTACGCCCTAATTTGCGATTAAATGACCCAGATTTTGATTTGCAAAACAACAGATCGGTAGGTTGTACGCTAAGGGGACATTGTGTAAATGGATGCCACATGGGGCCAACCATAGAAGGGGTGGCTAAAAGAGCTACGTTTGTGAGTTATGTACCACGAGCACTTAGATCAGGAAATATTGAAGTTAGACCCAACACATTTGTCACTAAGATTTTGACAAAAGAGGATACCATGGAAGGGCTACATGCCGTTGGTGTATTATATAGAGATACTTGGACGGGAGAAACAGGAGAATTAAGAGCGAAAGTAGTCGTAATGGCAGCAGGTGGAATAGAAACACCGCGTCTATGGTTAAACTCACAATTACCAGAAAATGAGTGGGTTGGAAAAGGATTGGTTAATCACTGGTTTGATTGTGTGGCAGGTATATTTGATGAAAAACAGCTGGTTGATATATTGGGTGTTTCTGATATAAAGCCATATGTCGGTCAGAATGCAGCGGCTAGATTTGATTACCCAGGGCTTGGTGTTGTTGAGATTTTCGGTTTAAGTCCTGGATTATATTCTTCAATGTTATATGGTACCAGTGATAAGGGTTATAATTTTTTGAATAAATCGAAGGAAAAAGAGCCTTGGGATATTGAAGGCCTAGTGGTAGGAGAACAGCTCAAAGAATTTATGAAAGATTATCCAAGAACATTAAGTGTTTTAATATTTACAGATGATGAAATAGATCAAAAAAACGGAGTTACGTTGGATCCGAAGTTAAAAGATGAGAATGGTTTCATTCCAGTCATAAGTTATCAGCCCAGTCAAAAGGATGAAGAGAAGAGAGATAAGCTTGCTAGCATTGCTTCAGATATTTTAAGGATGGCAGGTGCTAAAACAATTATACGTTCTAATTGGCCACCGAATGTATTTATACATATTCAAAGCACAATGCGTATGGGATATGTAACGGATACAAATTGTGAAGCAAAACAAGTCAAAAGGCTATATATCGCAGACAATAGTGTGTTATATAATGGACTGGGTGGACCGAATCCAACACTTACAACCCAGGCGCTAGCGACGCGTACAGCAGAAAAGATTAGTGAAAAATATTTTGGGTAGGGCTCATTAAAACTAGAAAAAGAACCCTTGTTTGAGATGGGATTGAATGCTATTTTTGTAACTGTTTAGTACCTGAACAATTAAACGCCTCGCGTAATACTGCGTTCTGAATAGTTACGTTATTTTTTACAATAGTATTCAATTGCCTTCCCAACGAACTCAGCAGTTCCTTTTCCACCTGCTTGATCAATGTTTTCTGCAAATCGACCATCTCCACTATACATTTGGCCAAGGCCAGAAAGAATTTCATTTGTACAATGATAGAAATTAGCTGTTATCGTATTCTGCAGGGTTTTAACCTGATTTTGTACTGCTTCGGACTCGGGTGATTCTTCAAGTAATTTACCAAATTCAGTAAAATTTTGCATAAGCGTGGTTGTAATATTACCCATATCCTCCTTTGAATAATTTTTTGATTTTTCTTTAAACTCTTTATAGGCGTCTGTTTTGCCCCAGCTAGTTTTTGCTTCTGCTGCGTATTCATCAATTTTTGATGTATCAAATGCTTTAAAATCCAATTTTTTTACTCCAATCATTTTTATTCCAAGAGCAAGGTCTATCAAGTTATCTAGGTGTTCTTTTTTTAGTTGAAGAAGCTTGATTTGTTGTTCCAATGCCTTATTTCTGTCAAAACTTTCACATTCTAATATTTCCTTGATTTCTTTTAATGGAAATTCCAATTCACGAAATAACAGAATTTGTTGCAGGCGCTCTAGTGTTGTATCGTCATACAGTCGATATCTAGCTTCGGTCACTTCACAAGGATGAAGCAGACCTATTTGGTCATAATAGTGTAGCGTGCGCACGCTGACACCTGTTCGTTTGCTTACTTCATTTACTGTCATCATAGATTCCTACCTCCTCTTGTTAATTGTAGTATAAACTATTACGTAGCGTTAGTGTCAATACCTATTTTGAAAGAATATTTGAAATGATAAAAAAAATATATAAAAGCCCGCACTTTAGTACTAGCACGGGCTAAGAGTATTTTTAAGATGCATTTTGATTTGATTTAAATTACCTTTTAGCTATTACAATGAACATTTACATAAATATTGCATTTTTCATCACTGTAGACTGGGCTTTTTTTCGACATGCATTCAAAATCAATGTCACTATCACTGCCACTTCCACTGTAACTATCACTATCAAGGCCACTTTCACTATCACTATCACTGCCACTAAAGTCGTCATCATCTTTGCATTTATTACAGTAAATATTTATTGAAACATTACATCCACATCCACTTTTACATTCATTTTTCTTTGAGTCCTTTTCCCAATTACAACTCCAATCCCAATCATCTTCATAGAATTCATCATCAGAGGTTGACCCTTTTCTACTACTTCCTAAATTAAACATGATATAAAGCTCCTCATTAATTTGTATAGTATATTTTATGTCATATGCAAAATGGTGTTACAAAATAAGTCCTATTGTCGAAAACTATAATAAAAATTAATATTCGTGGAATTTATGGTAATAATATTGGTAATAATATGCTTAGTATCGACAAACACAAATATTTAAGCAGATGGGAGACTTATTATGAAGAATAAAGATATGATTAGTCAGGCGTATAAAATTAGCGATAAATACGATGTTATATTAAAAGGAAATATCAAAATCTGTGGAAATGTAAATTGTATATTATTTGCACATTATTGTAAGAGTACATTATTTTATAAAGATTTCTTTAATGTTTCCCGTGCTATCTTTAAAGTAAATAGAATAGCAAATAAAAATATAAAGGAAATTAAAAAGCTTCTAGAACGAAATGGCTATAAGAAGGTATGGAGCAAAGGTGTTTTTTCTTTTTATGGCGATTTACGCCCATTAGCCGTAGAAGCAGGATTTGGAAAATGGTCAGAAAGTGGAATTATCACAAATGAGAAATACGGTACAGATTTTATGATCACAGCAGTCTTTTATAAGTGATTTAAATTAAAATACCAGTAAATTTATATTGTTTATCTTTTCTCTTTCTAATTAACAAGATAATCAAAATAAATGTATACGTTAAAATTTATTTTCGGAATCTTTATTATATTTTTCATATTCAGCAGTGAAATGGTCTATCTTACAAGCAACTTTTTGCAAATGCGTCTGCATTTCCTGGATTTGCTTTTCAACGTTTCCTTTATGTATGATTAGCAAGTCACATCGTTGTTTTAGCGTTTCATCGCCTTGCATGCTCAATTCAACAAAATCTTTTATCTGTTTTATAGACATTCCGGTATTCTTAAGGCAGCAAATCAATCCGAGCCATTCCAGATCGTATTCTGAATACCGCCTAATTCCGCTTTCACTCCTACATACGAAAGGGAGTAAGCCTTCTTTTTCATAATAACGTAAAACATATGGCTTTAGATTTGTTATATCCGATACTTGTTTTATAGAATAGTTCAAAATTTTCCTCCTAAATATGAATAAAACGATTAAATATTAAGGTTACTATTGACTTAAAGTTAACGTTAAGGTTTATAATGGTATTATACGTGATATAAAAACGTAAATCAAGATATATTTAAGGCTTAAATTAAAATTATTCGCAACCCTAATTTAAGTGCCGCTATGCGACAGATAGGAGCAAGAATGAAATCATTAACGGATTGTTATGAATTACAAAATGGAGTTAAAATCCCATGTATAGGTTTTGGTACATTTCAGACACCAAATGGAGAAGTTGCAGTTACAGCAGTAAAGCAAGCTTTAGAATTGGGGTATAGACACATTGACACAGCTGCCGGATATGGTAATGAAGAAAGTGTTGGCATTGCCGTAAAGCAAAGTGGAATAGATAGAAAAGAGATTTTTATCACCAGTAAGTTAAAAAATGAAGATCATGGTTATGAGAATACAATGGCAGGTTTTGAGCAAACAATGAAAAACCTTGATATGAATTATATTGATCTTTATCTGATTCATTGGCCTAATCCTATTAAATACAGAGACAACTGGCAAGCGGCCACTGCAGGAACATGGAAGGCATTTGAGGAATTGTACGCTGCCGGAAGAATTCGTTCTATCGGTATTAGTAATTTCCATCCACGTCATATAGAAGAACTTATGAAAACAGCAAAGATTGCACCTATGGTTAATCAAATAAGACTTTGTCCAGGAGATACACAAGATGATGTTACCGCTTATTGTAAAGCCCACAACATTTTAATAGAAGCATACAGTCCACTTGGAACCGGTTTAATATTTAAAGTGCCAGAAATGCAAACACTTGCACAAAAATATAAAAAGAATATTGCACAGATTTGTATTCGATGGAGCATGCAGATGGGATTTTTACCATTACCTAAGTCTATAACGCAATCCCGTATCAAAGAAAACACCAATGTTTTTGATTTTGAACTCTCAGCAGAAGATGTACAAGTTATTGCAAATTTAAAAGGATGCTGTGGATATTCTAAGAATCCGGATACAACTACATTTTAGTAGTTAAGTATTGTTGAGGGTCCTTAGATCATAATCATATTTGTGAGAATAAAAAAAGATTTGCGTTAAAGGATGCGCGGAAATGAGGAAAAGGATGAATAATTGGAAATTTGCAATTGATATGGAATTAGATGGGGAAAAATATTACAAAGAACAAGCAAATATCAATAAAGACAATGGTTTGAATGTAGTATGTCTTATGCTTGCGCAGGATGAGAAAAAACATGCTCAGATTTTAACGGATAAGATGAATGAAAAGTCTTTTCAGTTAATAGAATCCGAGACGCTTTCAAAGGCCAAAAACATATTTAAAGGAATGGGGGATATAAAGAGCGAAGACAAAGAGATTCCTAGTCAACTCGATTTTTATAGAAGCGCTACAGAGAAAGAAAAACAAAGCATTGATCTTTATAAAGAATATTTATCTAAAGCTACTGAAAACACAGAAAAAGAGTTGTTTCAATATTTAATTAAACAGGAAGAAAAACATTATGAAGTCCTTGATAACATAGCTTCATTACTCTTGAAGCCAGAAGAATGGGTTGAAAATGCTGAATTTGGTATTAGAAAAGAGTACTAATAATTATTACAAATAAAGTAAGACCGATTATTCTTGATTAGGATAATTGGTCTTTTTTTATTTGTTTTTGAAAGAGTTAAATATTACTATTAAGTTTAAGAAAAAATAGATTGACCAGATTCAGAAACTAGATGATAATATTAAGAAATAGAAAATTTCTGTAAGTTGCTTAAAATTTATAATTATTTATAAATCCTTAAAATACATATATTAATAATTCAAAAAAGGATGGTCATTATGCTAGATGATTACAGCTACAAGCGGTTATTTGATGAGATGTTTGAAGGAGTTTATTGTGTGGATTTAAATTTGAAAATCACTTCTTGGAATAAAAGTGCAGAGGAAATCACAGGATTTTTGGCCAATGAAGTGTTGGGTAGACATTGCTACGATAATATTTTAGAACATGTAGATCAATGTGGTAGACAATTATGTAATGTTGGTTGTCCACTGAATCAAACGATGGAAGATGAAATTATTAGAGAAGCAGATATATTTCTACATCATAAGTCTGGTCACCGTGTTCCTGTTTCAATAAAGACAATTCCTCTTTATGAAAATGAAAATATAATAGGAGCTGTTGAATTTATGGTAAGGACACCAGTGATAATTGATTCAGATGAGGCTGAAAAATATAAAAGCCTCGCTATGAAAGATCATTTAACGGGACTCCCAAACAGACGATATACAGAAACTTACCTTGAATTAAAGATGAAGGAATATAGAACATTTAATCTACCGTTTGGAATCGCGTTTATAGATGTTGATCATTTTAAAATAGTAAATGATACGTATGGCCATGATGCTGGTGATGAAATCCTTAAAATGCTTGCTAGAACCTATGTTAACTCAACGAGAGGTAACGATTTAATCGGACGTTGGGGCGGGGAGGAATTCTTAGCGGTATTTACAAATTGTCAGGAAGATGTATTAGACCAGTTGGTAAATAAAATCAGGATGTTAGTCGAAAATTCAATTTTAAAAGTAAATAATTTCGAGATAAAAGTAACGATTTCAGTAGGCGCAACGATGGTTACGCCAGATGACACTGTGGAATCTGTAGTAAAGAGAGCAGATGGTTTAATGTATCAAAGCAAAGAAGATGGAAGAAATCGATGCACATTAGGTTAGCTCAGTGAAAACAAGAAAATCATTCAAAAGGTTTTTGAAGTAATTTAAAGTCATTAGAGAATAGAACACATTGACAGACATCTATATTAGAAGTAATATTTATTAATTAAGAACCAGAAATCGATATAGAATATGAAAGGAAAAGATGAATATGAATTATAGAGTGAATCCGAAAAATAATGATAAATTATCAATACTTGGCTTTGGATGTATGCGGTTTACAAAAGATGAAAAGGAACTAGAAAAACAGATAATTTATGCGATAGAGAATGGTGTTAATTATTTTGATACTGCATATATTTATCCTAATAGCGAAGTTGCATTAGGAAGAGTCCTTGCAAAAGGATATCGTGATCGCGTTAAAATAGCTACTAAGATGCCACCATATTTAATAAAAAAATATGAGGATTTCGATAAAATTTTCAATGCAGAATTAGGACGTTTACAGACGACGTATATTGATTATTATTTAATACATATGATTACAGATGTTAATATTTGGAAGAGGCTTGTTGAATTAGGCGTCTTAGATTGGATTAAAGAAAAGAAAGAAAAGGGACAAATCATCAATATTGGCTTTTCATACCATGGTGGAAAAGATGAATTTATCAAAATTGTAGATATTTTTGATTGGGAATTTTGCTTAATTCAGTATAATTATCTAGATGAAAACAAACAAGCAGGAAAAAGTGGATTACAGTATGCATCATCAAAAGGGTTGCCGGTAATGATAATGGAGCCGTTAAGAGGTGGTAAGCTAGTTACGAATCTTCCGAAAGAAGTCTATAAGGTATGGGAGAATGCATATATAAAACGTTCACCTGCTGAATGGTCATTTCGTTGGATATGGAATCACCCTGAAGTTACGGTTGTATTATCAGGAATGAATTCTCAGGAGATGGTAGAAGAAAATATCAGAGTGGCATCACAATCTGAAGCAAATACTTTTACAAAGGAAGATTTTGAATTATTTAGTGAAGTTCGCGCTATATTAGATGAAAAAATTAAAATTCCATGTACCGGCTGTAATTATTGTATGCCGTGCCCAAGTGGTGTAGATATCCCGACTTGTTTTGCTTGTTATAATGATAGGGAGATTGAAGGCAAGATGTCAGCTTTTGGTAAATATATTATGCAGACAAGTATAAACAGCAAAACCCACAATGCTTCGCGCTGTACAAAATGTGGAAAATGCGAAAAACATTGTCCACAAAATATTGCAATTAGAGATGAATTATCTAAAGTTTCAAAAACGATGGAAAAGTTCTACTATAAACCGATAAAATTTATAATTAAAAAGTTTATGAGATTATAGTAAGATAAAATCACATATAAAATAATAAATATCCCCTTTGTGTTCATTTAGAGGGGATATTTATTTGCGATTTCGCAACTATAATGCAACATTTTGACTGCGAGAATCGTTATATATTAAAGGAGGAAGAATTAAGCAGATTAATCTTTGATTTAACAAATAGCACCAATTTTGAATAGATTGAAAGTCATAAAATAGAGTGTGTTCGCGGATCATTATGTTTTAGGTGGCATCTTAAAGTATTATTTGAGTCTAGATATGCAAGTAGAACATTTGCAGGATTGTCAATATCTTGATCCCTCAATCCATTTATTAACCATGCATTGTCTTTTCCCAGGGCTCGTAGATGTTTGTAAAGTACATTGCCATCGATTATTAAATTTGTGCATAGACCTTTATAAGAGGCAGATAAATCTATGTCGTTGGGAGTAAGCGGCTGATTAGAGGATTTCATCTGTAAGCTAACTTTGCCACTGGTTTCTAAAATTGCAAATTGCACTTCAGAAATATCAAAAGCATTCCTTAAACGACATTCTGCTAATAAATCATTCATATTGATTCTTGTGCGAATGAGATTACGTTCTACTATTTGGCCATTTTGTATTAGAATTGTGGGCACTCCATCTAGAAATTTTCGACCGTTGTAACTTTTAAGACTGATATAAGACATTAAAATAGGGAATACTGCATAGACAATCAAACTTGTAATTCCTCGATAATAACTTATAGACGAATCAATAGCAAAAGTGGCTGCAATAGAACCAATTGACATTCCAACAAGATAATCAAAAAAGGATAGTTGGGAAATTTGCTTCTTACCCATTAAGCGAGCTAGTATAAATAAAGATACAACTGAAATTATAGATTTGAAAGCTGCAGATGCTATTTCATTCAATATTTTAACCTCCTAGGGATTTACTGTTAGTGTAAGTAAAACTGATAGTAACAATACATGTAGAAAATCCTTTATTAGTATAATAGTCATATTTTATTTTATTCAATTTTATAAAGATTAGTAAAATCATAGATCATGAATGGCAACGCATTTACGTTATTGTATAACTAGATGAAAAAATAGTCATAATTATACAATTATATTAACTTTCAAAGCATATCGTTTTGTTGTATAATTAGAGTAAGAAAAATTTTGTATTGTACGTGATTCAAATATTAATTTAAAAAGTGTAGAAATATATTGCTAGATAAGTTATAATATCAACTTATTAATGTCAACTAATATTTCGAGAGGGAAACTATATGAATAAATTTAAAAAAATAGGTATTGTTGCAGGCATATTATTGATTGCAATTGGAGCATTCTGGATATACAAAAAATCACCATTAACGATAACCGCCACGGAAAATTCTACTAAGGTAGCAGAAACTGAAGCAGCAACAGAAACACATATATTAACAGTAGCATTGAATCTGGCATCTTATGAAATAGAATATAATGATACATTTGATATATCAACAGTAGATGTTGCTATTATTGCAGAGAGCGTTACTACAGTACAATTTGCAGATGGTTCTACCTCAAAACAATATGACAGCGTTGGAGAGAAAATAGAGCAGGTAGTGATTAAAGACGATTATAATAATAAGAAGACAGCAGAAATAACAATAACTGTCAAAGATACGCAGGCTCCTGTAATAAGTGGAGTTACAGACTGTAGAATTACGGAAGGCCACAAGTTCAATGCCCTTGGAGGGGTAGTTGCAATGGATAATGCGGATGCAGATGTAAGCGATACATTAGTCTGTTCTGATTATGATATTGATTCTGTAGGGACTCAGACATTAACAATTACTGCGCAAGATAAAAGTGGGAATGTTGCTAGCGTCGATTTTAATTTGCAAGTAATTGAGAAACCTGTTTTATTAGTTGAGACGGTTCCAGTTCTTGTAAAAACCTATTTAAGTCAATATAAAGAAGTGATACCATATGATGGTAATTATCTGCGTAATATAACATGTTGGGGTGACAGCTTAACATCAGGTCAAGGATCAGGGTCAAGCTATCCACATTTGGACAATATAATAGTCAATGGAGTAAGTAAAGATATAAACGGTACAACAGAGACAACAGCTCTTTCAAATTTGATTAATCTCAATTTAACAACAAAAAGAATTGTTTATAATATGGGCGTTGGTGGAGAAGATAGCAGGACGATTGCATGCAGGCAAGGTGGCTTATCAATGTATGTAAATAATATTACGATTCCTGCTAGTGGAAGTGTATCATTTAGCCAAATAACGTGTGAGGATGGTAATGTAATAGATGCATGCAGAGGCACATCTACTGCACTAACAGAAGCTTTCGATGCTTGTACCATTGGTGGTATAACTGGAAAGCTAACGTTTGATAATGACTTATATACGTTTAAAAGAGCAGTAGATGGAACAGAAATGGTGATTGCTGCTAACACAGCAATAATAACACCAACATCACTTGCTAGAAAAGATGATATCCTGATTATTGAAATGGGTAATAATAATGGATGGGATGCTGATTATGGAGTATTGATTAAACAGTATGAGGCGATGATCAAATATAGTAATTGTAAATATTTTATCATTATTGGCGATACCGATGGAAGTCAAATTGAACGTGGAGATTGGGATCAGGCATTGCAAGATGCTTTTGGTGAGCATTATATAAATATGAGAACTTACTTGGTGAATAATGGATTGTCGGACTGTGGAATAAAAGGTACACAATCAGATCTAGAAATGGTTGCATTGCAGGAAGTGCCAGATTCATTAAAATCAGATTGGTCTCATTTGAATTCATATGGATATTATTCAAAGGGTAATGCTATATATGCAAAAGGTGTCCAACTAGGATATTGGAAGTAATCCATCAAATCTAAAGTTATATTGTTTTTAGACAGTATCTAATAATATGTAAGAGGGAATATGTGTGAGATTTGTTTGCATAAGTGATAAAGTCACAGATAATAATACCTATGTTGTTATAATGGAAACTAGAAACAATAAAAGACAAGTTTTTCTATAGAATTTAATTTCTATCTATAAAAAATAAGTTACTTAAGATTTTAGGAGGAACATTAAGATGTTTGGATTTTTAAAAAGTGATAGTGAAAAAGTTATAAATGTAAATGATATGGATAATTTGATAGGAAAAGTAGAATTGGTTGATATTAGAGAGCCTTATGAATTTAAAGGTGGAAGTCTAAAGAATGCGAAGAATATCCCAATGGGTAATTTGTTGAGTGAACCTAGCAAATATTTGAATAAAGAAAAAGCATATTATATTATGTGTCAATCAGGTGGAAGAAGTGGAAGAACTTGTAAAGCACTTTTGAAACAGGGATTTAATGTGATAAATGTTTCGGGTGGAATGGGTTCCTATGTAGGAACAAAGAAAAATAGACAAAAATAAAGTAGACAAAGAGGCAAATCCATATTGGGTATGCCTCTTTGTCTATCTAAGTGAATGTTTTAGTTCCTAAGAAATTTAATGACCTCAGTACCGGCTAGTGCACCTTCATATACGGCCTTCGATACTTGCAACAATCCACCAGTACAGTCACCAGCGGCATATAGCCCAGGAATGTTGGTCGCCATAAATTCATCTGTTACGATCTTATTATTTTCGGTTTTCGCTCCTAGTTTCTTAGCAAGATCAACACTTCCAGCCACTCCTATAGCAATAAATAAGCCAGAAACACTTAGGGAACTTCCGTCAATAAAGTTGATCTTTTCAAGTACTTCATCTCCTGTAAGCGATTCGATTTTATTTGTGTTTAATTTAAATTTGTCTGGAATTATAGCAGTTGGTTGCTTACCATTTGTAACAATGGTAACAGAATTTGATGTTTGTAATAATTCAAGTGCTTCGTGAATCGCATATTCTCCATTGCCTAAAACGGCTACATCTTTTCCTCTATAAAAGAAAGCATCACATACGGCACAGTAACTAACTCCATGACCCTCGAATTCTTTGAGTCCTTTTATTGATGGAGTAGTTCGTGAAGAACCAGTAGCAATTACGATACTATCAGCAAGATATTCATTCTCTTTTGTTAGTACAACTAGCTTGTCGGTATAAGAGATACCAACAACTTCTTCTGTTAGCATTTTTGCACCAAGTCTTTTGGCTTGCACAATCCCATTTTGAATTAGATCTTTGCCAGAAATCGGTTGTTCGAACCCGTAGTAGTTTTCTATTTCTGAAGCTTTTCCTAAAGAACCAGAATCTTTCCCTATGATTGTAGTGTCAATTCCGGCTCTAGTTGTATATAAAGCAGTGGAGATTCCAGCTGGACCATTTCCGATAATAATTACATTTGACATTTTTATTTCCGTCCTTTCTCTATATATAATCGTTATTTATGCAGTATTAGTTTCTACGTATATTGTAAATTATAACAAGGGTTATTATATTGGTCAATCTCAATATTAGATACTCCATTGAAATGTAAGCCAATTTGGACTAGAATGAAGAGAAGAAGTATACAATATTTTGATAAATCCAATATTTTCAAGATTATAAATAATTAGCGTAAATGGTGAGGCTATAAATAATTTGATTCAAATAAATAAAAAAAATCGATAAAAAATTTAGATAAGGAGAAAATAATGAGTATAGGATATGCTTGTATTGCTGTTGGACTAATAGGATCAAATCAAAAAAGCTGCATAACTAAAAATGCGAGTGAAGAGAAACTGTATGAGCTGATTGAACATAATTTAAATGCACTTGAGGTTATGATTGATTATAATATTCAAAATAATATCAAGTTATTTAGAATTAGCTCTGATATCATACCATTTGGCTCAAGTGCGGTGAATAATATCAAATGGTGGGAGAAATTTGAAAGCACCTTTCAAAGAATTGGAAGTAAAATAAAAAATGCAGGTATGAGAGTATCAATGCATCCTGGGCAATATACGGTTCTAAATTCTCCACACGAAGATGTGGTGAGTAGAGCAATATTAGATTTAGACTATAGTGCTCGTGTGCTTGATAGTCTAGAATTAAGTGCCAAAAATAAGATTATCTTGCATATAGGGGGCATCTATCAAAATAAAATAGAGGCAGTTCAAAGATTTTGCGAGAATTATAAATGTTTAGATGAATCAGTGAAGCAGAGACTTGTGATCGAAAATGATGACAAAAGTTATAATGTTTTTGATGTCTTAGAGATAGGGAAAAACATGATGATTCCAGTTGTTTTTGACAACCTTCATAATGCAGTGAATCCATATGATAATGTTCATAGTGAGGTTTATTGGATAAATGAGTGTAAAAAAACTTGGAAGAAGAATGATGGCATCCAGAAAATTCACTATTCACAGCAAGATCTAAATAAGAGAGTTGGTTCACATTCAGCAACAATAAAAATCAATGAATTTCTCGAATTTTACAATCAAATTGATCATGATAATATTGATATTATGTTGGAAGTGAAAGATAAAAACCTTTCAGCTGTCAAATGCATCAATTGTACAACTACTGTAAAGAAAATCAAAGTTTTGGAGAAAGAATGGAGCAAGTACAAATATAAAATACTTGAATGTTCACAAGAAAATTATTTAATGGTGCGAAGACTATTAATAAAAAAAGATGATTATCCAGCAATTGAATTTTATAATATTATTGAAGATGCATTGCTAAAAGAGATAAACACTGAAAATTCAGTGAATGCAGCACAGCATGTTTGGGGATATTTTAAAAACATAGCTACAGAATCAGAAAAGAAAGTATGCTTGAAAAGTATTGAGTTACTAAAAAAAGGGGAAATATCTACAAATTCTATCAAAAATATTTTGTGGAAAATGACTGTGAAATATGAAGAAAAATATCTCTTGGATTCATATTATTTTGTTATGTAAATTGCTAAGTATTGATAATGTGAAAAATAGTGTAACGATTTAGAAGGCAGTATTTTGTGAGGCGTGTAATTATTCAAGTACTGAGCAGTTATAAAATAATAAATTATAAGTCGGAAATCATAAAGGTAATGTGATATGCCGACTTATTTAATATCTATTCATACAACAAGTACTTTGGTATAATAAATTAGCAGAGGCAAATACTAAAATAACCTTAACGGATACTAAAAAAGAAACGATGTTAGAACAAGGTAATAAAAAATGTAAGGAAAGATAGAAGAAAAGATGGCGAAAAGGAGATCCGATGATAGAGAAAAAAGCAATCATAGAAACAGGATGGAATTTTGATAACAGTTATGCTCATTTGCCAGAGATATTTTTCACTAGTCAATCCCCGACTCCTGTATGCTCTCCGAAGCTGATAATCCTCAATCATCAATTAGCCACATCACTTGGGTTGAATGTACAGGCGCTGCAAAGTAATGATGGAGTAGCAGCTTTCGCTGGGAATCAGAGTCCCGAAGGCGCTTTGCCACTTGCGCAAGCTTATGCTGGACATCAATTTGGGCATTTTACTATGCTAGGTGACGGTCGTGCATTACTTCTTGGAGAACAAATAACGCCATTTGGTGAGCGTTTTGATATTCAACTCAAAGGTTCAGGTAGAACACCCTACTCACGCGGAGGCGATGGAAGAGCGGCAATTGGGCCTATGCTTCGTGAATATATCATCAGTGAGGCAATGCATGCATTGGGAATCCAAACCACACGTAGCTTAGCAGTCGTGACAACGGGAGAATCCATTATTCGCGAACAAAAGCAACCTGGTGCAATTTTGACTCGAGTGGCAAAAAGTCATCTGCGTGTTGGAACCTTTGAATATATTTCAAAATGGGGCACTATTGATGATTTGAAAACGTTGGCAGACTACACATTGCAAAGACATTTCGATGTAGTTGAGCCTGTGGGAAACCGCTATCTTTACTTACTTCAAGAGGTTATCAAGCGTCAGGCCATACTGATTGCAAAATGGCAATTGGTTGGATTTATTCACGGAGTGATGAACACTGACAACATGGCTATTAGTGGAGAAACCATTGATTATGGTCCTTGTGCCTTTATGGATGTCTATGATCCGGCAACAGTATTTAGTTCAATTGATACACAGGGACGGTATTCCTATGGAAATCAGCCACAAATTGCCGGGTGGAATCTAGCAAGATTTGCTGAAACACTAGTACCAATACTGGATGTAAATCGAGATAAAGCTATCGAAATTGCTCAAAGTGCAATTACAGATTTCGCTGAGTTATATCATAGTAATTGGATCGTGGGGATGAGAGCAAAATTAGGGATATTTAACGAAGATGAAAGGGATGAATCCCTTATCGAGAATCTATTAAGTACGATGCAAAAGTATCACGCAGATTATACCAATACCTTTCGGGCATTAACACTTGATAAGTTGGAAGATATGGATCTGTTTGGAACAACAGAGTTTAAGCAGTGGTATAAACAGTGGCAGAAGAGACTAGGTAAGCAACAAGAAACAATAGAATCTTCTAGGGAATTGATGCGAAGTTGTAATCCTTCGGTGATTCCTCGTAACCATCGAGTAGAAGAAGCACTGGAATCTGCGGAAAATAAAGACGATTATAGTGTGATGAAGCAGCTTCTTGATGCTATTTCAGATCCTTACGCATATTTTCCAGATAATAATGATTACTATACACTTCCAGGGCAATCAACGCATCCCTATCGAACCTATTGTGGAACTTAATAAATTTTTTTTAACCCCTTGAAATTGGTGTGGAAAATCATCTCATTTGGAATTTGCAATGATATAGCATAATAGAATTTATGTTATATCATTGTTTTTTATTACAAAATGAGGTATTTCGATGCTTTGTGTAGTAGATTTATGTTACACTAGATACATATATGGTTATTAACCATAATCAAAGATAAATAGATACGTAAATCATATGAGCTTGGAGTGTGATGAAAATAAAGAAATTACCAAATGTGATTACTACAATGAGAATTATCTTTTCTCCGATTTTATTATTTATAAATCCATTAACCAATTTGTTTTTATTGATTTATATTATTTTGGGATTAAGTGATGTTTTGGATGGATTTATTGCTCGAACTACTAGAGTAACAAGCCATCTTGGTGCAACATTGGACAGTATTGCAGATTTTATATTTTTTGTCATATTATTGGTAGTATTTATTCCACGTGTTAAAATGCCATTGGAAATATTTGCATGGGTAATGGGAATTGCACTCGTTCGTTTTGGGTCACTGGCTATAGGCTTTTACAAATATCACACCTTTACATTTTTACATACATATGCGAATAAAATAACCGGATTTATATTATTTTGTTTTCCACTGATATATTTAATTACGGGCATGATAATCACTTCACTTATCATATGTATCTGTGCAAGTATCTCAGCAACTGAAGAATTATTAATAAATTTGTTTTCAAAAAAACTGGCGCTTAATATTAAAAGTATATTTAATGGCTTTTAATGAGTCAATTTTTTTTTATATAAATCACTAAAGAAAAATAAGAAGAGGGTAAGGAGAAACAATGGAATATCAATATTCAGAATCAATGAATAAATTATTAGAAAGAAAGCCAAATAGAAAGCTACATTTAATTTTAATCGTACTTATGGTTATGGCAATTATAGGAGGTATTTCCGGTTACTTATTAGGGAAAAATGAGTTAAGTAATAATAAGGAAAGTGTACAGACGTTTGATCCATCAAGTGCAGCATCAAGTTATAGTAAGCTGACACCAGACTTTTTATCAGATGAGTTTGCGACGGAATATGATGATAGTATAAACTATTTATTCGCGATTGATAAAGATGGTAATGCATATATTGTAGCGGTAAAAGCAAATGATATGGACAAATACAAAGATTTGATAGATTATACCTATTCGGATACCGGAAGTGCTCCAGCAGCAGTTACACTACAAGGAACACCTAGAAAGATAGATGATGAAATAATTGGTTTAGCAGTTGATTCATTTAATACTTTCTACGATAGTGATGTGGTCGATACAAGTAATTTTAATACAGTATTTGGAACATACTATTTAGATACTACGCAACAACCAGCGGGAAACTATACATTTATGATCATATGTATTTTTCTTTTTCTTGTATTCATCTTTATGTATATTTATCTAATGGATAAAGAAAGAAAGTATTTCAAACTTCGTAAAACTACATTAGGAAGATTTGATGATACTGCAATTAAGGATGCTGATAAGGAAATTAATGAATCTACTACTACATATTTCGATTCTCAAAATCTTTATTTTACAAGTCATTATATAATTAGCACAGTACGCGGATTTGACATTATACAACTATCAGAAATAAAGCATGTTTATGGTTGTGTATATGGAAACAACCAGAAAAAACCTACAAGTTCGGTTACTGTAGTAACAAATGATGATGTTACACATGAAATTGCTGTGATTAAATTAGATGAAAAAGGAAATGGATTATTAAATGATATTGTAAATC
>Ga0302173_10000587_pt1 | contig 19459 bp, 20 predicted proteins | sample I_Fen_N3_1_FD_198785 | JGI IMG/M metagenome (GOLD analysis project Ga0302173, IMG submission 198785) | Peat permafrost microbial communities from Stordalen Mire near Abisko, Sweden - I_Fen_N3_1 | ecosystem: Environmental > Terrestrial > Soil > Wetlands > Permafrost | place: Sweden: Abisko... | reverse complement strand
CTGTTTTGCAACACTTGCCTTTGTTCATATAGTTCTTTTAAATCAGCGTCCAACTCTGACTTCTTTTCTGTATAAGTTGATTTATCAATAGTACCATCTAAAAGATTATCAAGTAACTTTTTATTCTTAACTTCAAGTGAACTTATGCTTTTTTCTACTTTATTCAGTTGCTTTTCAGAGTTTTTATCACTCAGGCTTGCTTCCATTCTATTTAAAAATTCCGATAAAACCTCTTTATTATCACCACACATAAGTTGATAACTTTTCACAAAGGCATCTTCAATAATTTTCTCCTCAATGCCCTTACTGTCAGGACAATTCTTTTTACCTTTTTTCGTTGCCACAACACATTGCCAGTTACGCTTTTGATGAGGTGTTCCACTGTGCCAATTACGGCGAGATAAGTTACTGCCACAGAATCCACATTTAATCATACAGCTAAATGTGTACTTTTTACTATAAGCCTCCCTGCGACCATGAGCGTCTACCTTAGTACGGTTCACGTTACGTCGATTAAGTATCGCCTGTGCTTTCTCATAGGTGTCCTTATCAATTATTGCTTCGTGGTGACCTTCCAAATAAAACTGGTCTGATTCTCCCCTGTTACCTAAGCGTTTCTTACTAATCGAATCCAAAGTAAAAGTCTTTCCCTGTATTAAGTTGCCTATATACTTCTCATTTTTAATTATTCCTACAACTGTACTTTCTCCCCAGCTTGCACTACCACGCTTGGTTTTATATCCTAAATTCTCAAGCTCACGGCCTATGACCATACCACCGGCACCTTCAATATAACGCCTGAAAATGTATTTTACAACCTCGGCTTCAGCTAAATTTACGGCTATAGACTTTGTTTCTTTGTCGTAATCATATCCCAATGCACCGTGAAACCCTACAAGTTCTCCACGCTTCATTTTAGCTCGCAACCCAAACTTAACGCTGTCAGACAGGTTTTCGACGTACTGCTGAGCGACGGCTGATAAAACAGTAAGTGTAAGCTCTCCATCTGCGGTAAGTGTATTAATATTCTCCTGCTCAAATATAACAGCTATCCCCTTATCTTTCAACAGTCGTATGTATTTAAGTGTATCTACTGTGTTTCTTGAAAACCTAGATATAGACTTCGTTAGTACCAAATCAACCTCCCCATTCATACAGTCGTTTATAAGGCGCTTAAAATCATCTCTCTTATCAACACCTGTTCCTGTAATTGCTTCATCTGCATAGATGTCTGCCAGTACCCACCCCTTATTTTCATTAATTAAATCAGTATAATGCTTCTTTTGTGACTCGAAACTCTCTAACTGCTCTTTGTGGTTGGTTGAAACTCTGCAGTATGCTGCCACCCTTAAAACCTCGGCACTTGTTGCCTTAGTCCTGTCTATTACATTAGTAGTTGCCTTTATAACTTTAACTTCCATTTTAAAACTCTCCTTTATATTATAATATGTTCCCATTCTGTGTGTTCCCATTATAGCGCCATTCGCACACAATGGAAGCACGTATTAAATTGTTAAATCAGATGTCACTCCGTAATCCTGCATTAAGTCGCTCTTTGTACGGTTATATTCCTTGCTATTAATTAATCCCTGTGCTAAAAGCTGTCCTAGCATTGCAAGTTGCATACTGTAGCTCATAATCTTATCATTGTTTGTTGTTTTCTTTTTCATAATCAACACTCTCCTAAATTTATTAATTTAGGTAGTATCCAGACATGCCTGATTATGTGGCTAATAAAACCTATGAAAATTTAGTAGGTTTATCACCGGCCTATATAATAGAAGTGATTTTTGAATATAAAGACCACCTAGGCAGTCTTTATATTATTACTTAGCATATCTACTCCTTTTCTTCAAATAAAAATGACTCCTTCCTCCTCTTAACAACGTGTTTTGGTTTAATCACAATTTCAGCTTCTTTACGCTCTGTAATGTACGCTATAACATTTTCAAGCTTAACCTTACCTGTCCATACGTAATAATTATTGGTCTCATTAAATAGAGCATTTCTTTGACCAAACCAATCTGCAGTTTCCTTTACTAGGGTCCATGAACAAGAATTTCTTAAGGTATTTTTGCTATGACCATGATAAACAGTTAAGTAGCCATCTGCATCCAATAAATCCTTCAAGTCATTATTATCAACGGTGTCGTATTGGTTTACCTTCATAATCTCCGAAATCAGTTTTTCCCGAATAAAATGATTGTAATACTTTGTATCACTAAACTCCTCTTTATAAACCTCATACAAATGCTCCTTCGGTATACAACCCCAGAACAAGAGGAACCAGTAATTTGTGCACGAACTAATATTGCCGCCATTATATACCCCAGCGTCCAACAGTGCCTTATACACGGAGTAGTTATTACTAATCTTCCTAAAATTTGCAATTACCTTTTGTATTGTAGTATCATCACAGTCTTCGTAACCTATCATTTCAATTAACCTCACTTTATTTTTTATTTTTGTATTATCTTCTATTAATGGCATTAACACAGGGATTAGACCTTGTGTTAATGCAAACCTATAACCTATAGCTCGGGGTTGTAATCAGCAGATATAGTCTTTCGGAAGAATTTAGTATCATGCCAGTAGCAACCATCACACTCTGATGTATCTGCCTCCCCATAAAGCCAACCCTCTTTAAACCCTAATATTGTGGCGTCGAATCTCTTTTTTGTGTCTTTACACTCTTTACAATGCTCTTTTTTTGCATCGCACTCCATTTCTTCAACAAGTGCTTGAAGTTCTGCATCACTTAGTAATCTGATTTTCTTTTTCATAATTAATACCCTCCTTTTGCCGCCGCCCTTTGTCGGCTATCGCTATCTAAAACTCGTCATAAATTTCATCAACAACTACACCTAATATCCCGTCGTACAAAACATCTACTAATAGATAGTCGTCTACTAACTCATATCCTTTTTCCATCACATATTTTACTGGTATAGGTGCCTCATACATATAAGGTTTGTCACTGCTTAACGCAGTCATAAACTGCTTCGGAATACACATTAAAACGTGACCACCATCCACAATATATGAATGAAACTCCTTTAACTCAGCAGGTAATCCACCCGGATAATCAATTTCTTTCACCATATGTGCAATATCTATTATACTTTTCCTCATCTTTTCTTCTCCTCTTAATTTAATTTTACTTTTTATAGCCGCCACACTTTGAACACTCTACATCCAACCACTCTTGATAAGTTTTACAAATAAAACTTATCAAGCTCTACATCCTGAGGGTATAATCTATTAAACAATTCCTGTTTAACTTTAAACACTCTATTAGCATCGTGTTGTACTTTGTATACTTCTAGTAGCGCTTGCTTGGCTGCTATACAATCTGCATCAGCTAAGCTAGCGTTTTGGTATAATTTGTGGACCTCAGAAATACTAAGCTGTTCTCCTTCAATCCCAGCCAGTACACGCATAGAGCTAATATTATAGGCTTTGTGTGAATCCCTTATAGCCTCTCGTACAGCTTTCTCAGCTTTCTTTGCTGCTTGCTTTACTACTTCTAACTCACAATTTAGACAGGTTTTATGTACCTGTTTACAAAGTTCATTCTTTACTGCTGTCATAGCAGTATGTGCTATCTCATAAGCCATAGTGCCACTCTGTCCTATGACCTCAAGTGTTCTTATACTTGAGGTTACTTCAATCAGTTGGTTGTAAGGACTCCTCACCCTAAAGCATACCTTTCCTGTTCTCATACAAACTGTCATTTCTTTTACTTTTTTCATTTTCATTTTTGTTTACCTCCAACAAAATTATTTTGATTTACATACTACTTTTGCACATGCCTAAATATGTACAGACTACTTTATAAATTATTTTCTGATGGGATGTGGTTCAAGTAATCCGCCTATAATTTCTGAAACTCTCAAACTATCAGCAAGAACTTCCTTTGCTACCTTAAGAGCTTGCTCAGCATCTCTTACAGCTACCGAAGCCGATTGCGTCTTAGTGGCTAACCTCCTTAGGAAATCCTCAAATATCACCTGACAAAGCTTGTCTTTCGTGTCATCATCAAACTCTCCCTCCTGAATTGCTTTAAGCTTTGCGTTCACACACACTAACTCCTCGTAGCAACTTAACTTTTTACATATCTTTCTGCGTATCGTTTTCTTTTTCATTTCGTTTACCTCCATAAAATTTAGTTTTGATTTACTCTACATATAATGAAGAGCCTGACCATTTACACCCATACTGAAAATTATTTCCTGATAAAACCACCTCATTTCTTGCAATTTATACTACATATAATGAACATCCTGCGGTTTTTCTGAGTTTACTGAAAATTATTTTCTAATAAAACCCACCTCATTTCTAAATATGTAATTTATACTACACATTTACACACTCCTGTATTTTTCATAAAATAAAGACCAAAAGTCTTTTTTCGGCCTACCGGCTTATGGTGTAAACCTTGCTATTACTGTATAATTTGACTATACGATTTTTATGGAGGACTAATATGGCTCAAATAACGTCTGAAAAACGTAAACTAATAATGAAACAAATAAAAATAGCTCCGCATTTATCATCGAGAGCTATAAGTAAACAACTAGGTGTTAGTCACGTGACAGTCGAGAAAGTGCGTAAGGAACTGATAAAAACCGGACAATTGACCACCGTGGACACACCTCCACCTGAATGGTTATCTCACCCATATCTTGTAAAGAATAGAAATTATATACTGGATAGTCTTGATGCTAGAGGATTGCGTGCATTAAAAGCTCCAGGGGTTTTAGACTTAATGCAAGAACGACAGTCACTTAGCCCTAGAGCTTGTCAATCTATACTTAATCGTCTGAAAAAAGCTAATAGACGTAAAAATACCTCGGATAAAACACCCGAGGTTGATATTAGATGTGCTGATTTACTTAAAGATAATCTTGAATGGGTTCTGGATTCCAGTGTTGACTTGATTTTGACTGATTTACCTTATTCACCGGCCTACATTGATGTCTACAAAGCGTTGAGTCACCTTGCTGGACGGGTACTTAAAAAAGATGGAATAGCCAGTCTAGTGTGTATGACTGGATATGTAGCACTTCCTCAAGTGCTAGATGCACTACGTGAAGATAGTAGATTACGCTATAACTGGACGCTGACAACCGTGTTTCCTAGGCGTTCATCTAATCTTGGTTGGATTGGTGTTAGTTCATTTTGTAAACCAGTTATACATATGACCTGTGGTAGTGCTTATAAAGGTGATATATATAGTGATTTGATTACTGCTGAACCTGCTAATAAAACCCGCCAGATTGCTTGGGAACAGCCCTTAGATGTGTTTGATGAGTTAGCTAAAAGGTTCATTCAACATGGGGACAGTGTTGTGCTTGACCCGTGTTGTGGTTCGGCGACGAGCTTACTTAGTGGCCTCCGCACTGGTTGCTGTTCCAAGGTTATTGGAACTGATATAAGTAGTGAGTGTGTTAAAATAAGCAAGAAAAGGATAATGAACTATCTTGATAATAAAGATATAAGCGAGTAAAACCCTTACATCCACAAGGAAAACCCGCTTAAACATAGCTGACCAAAGGCCTCATTTAGACTATAAACTGGAGCTGAAACACCTGTATAACTGGACAGAATGGCTCAGCTCCCTTACCTTTATAACATATACATAGTTACCTGCACTTTAGTTGTCGAATTATATAACTATATACATGGTCCTGATTTCAGGTTGAGTTATGTTTTTAGGTGTAAATTAGTTTATAATCCCGTCATAGTCGAATATAGACAGTAAAGATATTAAGATTCTAAGTCAGAATAATAAAAATTTTAAAAAATAAAAAGTGTGAGATGTTTCACACTTTTTTCACTTTTTATTAAATTTTCAACAATTCTTAAAATTTACTGTTCGGCCTAAACTTTAAGTTATAACGGCCTCGTAGTTTTGACTATATTTACGGGATTTACTCGTATATAGTATAATTCAAAATTCTCAAGACAGTTCACAAGATTTATGCAAATAAAATGGTCAAGGAAGTTCGATGGAATATAGGCTGGTGTGGTACAGATTGACAGACGGCCCCGTCTGCTTATGCTGTGTATTGAGAAGTAAATGCTTATTAAAAAGATAGATTTTCTGGTATAACCTGTTTTTTATGTTTATACGCATTTGTAATAACTTCTAAAGCCCTCATAATTGTTTTAGATACAAATACTCATTAAACTATCTGAATTCCTTAGAAAGCTTTAAAATGAGTTTTAAAGTATGTAATTTAAAACTCATATACACCTATAAAAGCATCTATTTTTTTCTCATTCGTGCATCTCTTTCAATTACACGATAATGACAATTGGAACAAATTGAACGCCCTGCACATCTTTTGTCTATACGCGCTTCCCATTCATTCTTACACTTATTACATTTCCAAAAAATTTTTTCACTATGTCCTGCAATTATTTGTGTTGGGTCAATGCTATTTTTTTCATAATCCCAATCTACTAGCAAATCTGGATATAATTCCGCAAAAGAACCTTTTACCTCAATTGGATTTTGTTTTGGAACTGATTCTTTTTTTGCATTAACAATGTTGAAATTAGAAATTGTTCCTCGCTTAAATTCAACTGTAATATCATTGTAACCATCATTAGTTTCTTTAACTGGCAAACATTTTTCATATCCTTTTAATTCATACCATACACCAAGAATGTTAGAACTCAATTTTTGCATCTTCTTTATTTCACGCGATGCTTTATATATATCAGTTTCTAAATACAATTGTGGGGCTGACATAATCTTATTCTTTTCTCCATTTATTACTACAAGTGCCGTTGACTTCTTAGTTTCAATTAATTTCTTATAATTATCAAAAAGCTCTGGACATTGTTGTTCTAATAGTTCTGGTATCGATGGATATATTTCTTTATGAAAAATGTCTAACGCATAATATCCGCTAATAGTAAAATCAATCGGATTGATATATATATGATTAAAGAAATCAATATCTATAATCGCACCATGTATGTATCCAGAACCACCTATCTTTTTTACATCATTTGCAATCTTATTTTGAATCTCTTTATATTTATCCAATGGAGATTTGATATATGCAATTTCTTCTTCCATATGCTCGTAGTAGTAATTTATATCTTTAATGCTAAGTCCTTTTAATGCTCCACCATTTAATATTGATAACTTCTTTTCTTTGGTTTTATAGATGAAACAATAATATCCCTTTTTCTTAAGCATATAAACTATTCCATCTCTATTAAATTGCATCTGTACATTTTTACCACGATAGAAATTTATATATTCATCACCAGTTATCTGATAAATTCCATCTTCATAATCAGAAAACCAATCATACTCATTTTCTAAGTAGAAATATTTTACACTTGGATTCTCATTTTTATAGCCTACTTGATTATCTGCATATACTTTATAATCACCATCATCATAAAAATAATTTCTATGCGTATGTCCACTTACATATATAAATCCTTTTTGTTTATCATCATTATTACACCAGTCTACTTTTGGCGTATGTGTGAAAACAATAACATTTCTATCACTTAATGCTTCTCGTATAATTTCATATAATGATTCGATTTTTTTACTTTCTTTAATTTCCTGCTCTCTTGTTATTGTTTCTCTATAAATTCCATTGTCAGCATTAAAGCTTTTGTTACATCCAGAAAACGCCAATCCACCAAATATTATCAAACGCGCACATCTAACTTTTGTTCTTAATTCTTCTTTTGATAATGTAAGTAATTCATCTGTTGTTATTCTGCTGATTGAATTATTCATATCCCGATAAAGCAAATCATTTTGAATAAGATACATTCCATTTGCTGTTATTATTTCATTGTATTTATCTATAATTTCTTCAAAGTTATTATCTGAGAACCCCCATAATTCATGATTACCAAGTAAAAAAATAACTTTGACACTTCCATAATTTTTATTAATATATTGTCTTAATAGTGTTATGAATATCTCAAATATTTCGTATACCGAAGAAGTATCTCCTCCTATCAGAAGAACTTTACTTTCAAATCCCTTAATGTCATTAACAATATTGCCGGTTATTTTTTGAAGCACATATTGTATATCACTTTCAGATTTGCACTTGGCATTTGTAATCCTGTGCATAAGGTGTAAATCTGAAATATAAAACACTTTTTCATTCTTTATTGCTTCTTCATAACTTAAAGAAAGCTCTCTTTTTGTATCTAATACAAGAGCAGTTTCTTCTTCAAATTTTAGTGTCGGAATAAATGAATCAATTAATTCATCTTCCAATTCAATTTTTTCATAATCAAGCCCCAATTTGTCCATTATTTCACTTATAAGTTTTACATTTGAAAGATTTAGTTCAGAAATATCATTTAAATTTTCTATGCCATCACAAAAAAGCAAATCTGCACTAGACAAATCGTTCTTAAGGAAATGCACATAATTAAAGAAATATTTGAATGAGTGATTTTCTTTTTTTAGCACATTACCATTTGAGTCCTCCCATTTCTGAATAACATAAAAGCACTCACTCTCTGAATCATAATATTTATCAACTATATAGTTTAAATTATGTACATTTTGGATTGGTAATTTTGTTTTTTTATTTGTTATATATTGTGAAAAATCAATTTCAGGTAGTATTGCTTTGGATAAATCGCAGTTTGATAAATCATTGCTTAAGTATTCTACAAATTCTTCGAATGTTTCAAAATAATATTTTAAATCTACTAGCCAGACTTTATCTTCTTCTTCTACATAATAACTTGTCTTTAGACAATAAAAGTGTATTCCTATATCGAAAAAACCATATGTTTCTGTTAGTAGTTTTTCACTTTTTAATTGCTCAACAAATTTCTTCATCTTTCTTTTGTACTTTGCAATTGTAGATGATGCCCCCAAACTATAATCATATTCATCAAGTATCTTATCTGCACCATATATAAGGCACGCTTCATGTTCTATATTTGGATAATATCCACTATTAACGTGCTTCATAATAATATCAAAAACCTTATCTTTATCAGAATAAATATACATCAAAAGAATAGTCTTCAAATCAAAATCGTATTGAGGCATTCTACACCTTTCACGCATTTTTTCAAATTCTTCAAATGAATTACAAGTTTTAAATTTATTTACCCATTTTTTAATATAAGATTTTCTTCTTTCACCTGTTTCATATGCTTCAATTTCATCTTTATTCGGTTCGATTGAATAATCTTCTATTGTTTTATCTAATAATGCTGAATAGTTAATCTTTGTTAAATCAATACTGTATCTCATAATTTCTTCTTGATTAAATCTGTATTGATAATAGCAAGCACAATTGTAAATATCCCCATTTAAAAAATTATAATAATTATCAAATTCTTTAAAAACTGTTTCTGTTTTTCTACTATAAGATTCATCATTAATATCCTTAAGCACTTCTTCTAATACAAAAAATATATTTCTAATTACATCATATCCTCTATTAACTGTTATATCTTCACCTATTGCAATTTTCCTTATACCGAGCTTTCGCTCAACCTTTACAACTTCTTGATGTAATCTATAATCTTCTGGTATATCAAAAAAACCTATTTCTTTCTTCTTAAGTTGCTTAATAAACCCTTTCAAATCTTTATCAATAACAGATATATCCATAATTTATTCCACCTTCTACCTATCCTATCCTATTTACTACAATTATAGCATCTATATCGGATATATAAATGCTATAAGAGATATTACACAAGAAAAAGATATATAAGTTAAAAAAGGAGCTATCGCTAACGGATATACTTTAGTCGCTGTATAAGTTGAAGCTCTAGCTTTTATAGGCAGTAGAGCTGTTAAGCAAATCGCACATAATGTGGCACAGTCCATTAATTTTTTAAATTTTTTAGTCCTGGTAATCTACCTCCTTTAGTATTATAAAACTCTTTATGCGGGTGGTTTCTGTGGTTTTATCAAACCTTTTTTCGTTACTGAGCAATAGGTTAGCATATACCAATTTGAAAGCTTATAAAAACCTGTGCTTTTAATAGCTGCTAGGTAATCCTCCCGATATTTACGAGCATCATAGTTATTAAAAGAGCTGAAATAATAGTCTATAAATGGATTATCCCAAGCTTCCTCAGCAGTTAGGAACTCGTCCCAGATAAATCCTTTAATATTAGGGCGAAGTTCATCATAGGCATAAATAATTCTGTAGTTCAATGGTTGGCTCAGGTCTTCTATTGGCTCAGTCTTTCTAGCCCGTAAATACGGGGCTACTACCTCTTTTATGTCAGGGTAGATGTTCTTCCACCTGTATAAAATCGAAGGTTCTACTTCCAACATATCAGCGATTTTGCTTAGGGAGTTACCTTCCAATAGAAGTTCTTCAAGCCATTGTAATCCCGCTGTAGTCTTTAATACTGCCGATTTCTCGTTAGTAGATAAGGTTTTTAGGTTAATTAAATCCATACTGGTCGCACCTCCCAAATAAAACTACTTTATATCAAATCCACTCGGAAACATACCAGTTGACTCTCCAAAGTCAGTAAAGATTGGTTCAGGAAGTTTTACTATACTTGCAGCTCTCTTAGTTTTAATAGCTTCAATTTGTATCTTTGCAGCTTCACATTCTTCCTTTAGTATTCGTCTTCTTTCTTCTTCATCAGCTTCACAATCAAACCCACACTCGCTTGCTGGTGGTCCTTCATAAACTAATTTAGATTCTACTTTTAGCTTTTGTGGACCTCGCTCTGTGTCAAGTATGTAGTCTAGGTCTGACTCTCTAATTCGCCTAGATACACCAATCTTAACACAAGGCAGATGCCCCGAGTTACACCATCGTATAACTGTCATTTGACTCACTCTCAGTATTTCTGCTACCTCATTAACTCTCAATAGTTTTTCTGAAATCATACTTAATCACTCCTTTTCTAACATTTAGCATATTTATAACAGGTGTGATAAATGTGCTAAATGTTATTTATGTTATAAATGTATACAAACAGGCCTGATTTGATTTTGAATTAAAAGTATGAAATCTGTTAAATAACACCCCTCATACGATTGGGTAAGGCGATAGCGATGTTTTTAGAGTCTACTAAAAAATAGTAGTCTCTTTTTTATATGTCACTTTTTATATCTAATAAAAAGTAACATATATTGATACATATTTCGCTCTGTAAGAACCATAGATGGTTCTCAAAATAAGTTTTAATATATTTGTACTAATCATAAGTAAAAATGATTGTAGGTCTTTAAATGAGTTATAAAAGGTGACCCAATGCCAACTTTGTATATTTCCTAGCATTCAGCATAAAAGCTATAACCATTGATATATCTATGTTTGTTGTAGTTTCACTAAGATTTTCCAGAAAAGCTCTTGTTTTATATGATAACTTATACTATAATAACCTCAAAAGCTGGCATTGAAAAAAGGAGGTATTATATGATTACAAATGATACATTAAGAGTAAAAGCGGACGAAACCGAGCCAATAAAAAATATCAAGGATATTACAAAAGTAAAACAGTATTTAATGGGTAAAAGTAATAAACGTGATTATATGTTGTTTGTTGTAGGTATAAATGTTGGATTAAGGGCGGGGGACCTACTAAGATTAAAAACTAAAGACGTATTGCTAGATGGTACAATAGTAGATAAAGTTGCCTTGTATGAAGAAAAGACCGATAAGAAAAGGGCGTTTGAGTTAAACGATAGCTCAAAGGCTGCTATAAGACTTTATTTAGACACGATGCAAGATGTGGATTACGAAGCGTATCTATTTAAAAGTAGAAAAGGCTCTGGGGCGTTGACTGTTGAGTCAGCTCACAAAATTATTAAAACCACACTACGAGAACTAAATATTAAAGGTAACTACGGAACACATAGCTTAAGAAAAACATTTGCTTACCATATCTATATAAATAGCATCAGAACCAATCCTACTATTATTAACACATTACAAAAGATACTGAACCATAGCAGTGCAAGTGTGACACTTAGATATATTGGCATAACTAAGGAAGTAATTTCAGATGTTTACAACAGTTTAAACTTATAAATTTACAAATAAAACAGGCAAGGAGGACGAACTATGTATGTTATAGAACGAAAGCAATCTATGTGGCTATGTGCTTCAGCAGTCGAAACTTATGAGGTACAAGCCGTACAGCTTAGACTACAAGGCGATATTAAGGATTTTACTGTGTTTGAGCAACGACTGGATAAAGGAGAACGCATAGATGCTGGTGTAATACAGGTCTACAAATGTGCTGACGCAACTAAATGCTCTGAGTGTACCAAGTACAAAGGTTGTGAAATATTACAGGCAGTACAGAAAACTGCACAGGCTCATTCTGAATGGGTCAAATTAGTTGAAAGTAATGGTGGGTATACATTTTAATTATAAAGGAGGATTTTTAGTATGGATAGTAATATTAATATAAGTTTCGTGGGATACGCTGGTGGCGATATGAAAAAAGCACTTAAAAATCGAACATATGCTATAAGCTTAGAAGACTTCTACAGTGCAGTAAACCAAGATAATACAAAGAGTGGTTGTTGTAGTTGTTGCAAAAAAGAAACTACTGTATATGCGGTACTACCAGTTTTACTGCCGATAAAAGCAACTGCGCTTTCGCTCTGCTACGAGTGTTTTAGGTCATTACCCTTAGAACTAACAGTCGTAGGAGTAGACTGCAACGGTGCTCCTCCACAGTTGATTGATAGAAAATATGAAAGTTGGGGGTGATATGTATGAGCTTGTACTGTCCTATCCATAGGGTATTCGCTTATAAAAATCATCAATGTGATGCTATCAAATTAATAACTATCAAAAAAGAGTGTAAAGGTATTGTTGACAGACTATATGATTTGATAGGTACTGGGGTTGGACCACTAAGTGCTGCTCACTTCGTGACACCTGTGGCTGAAGTGCTTAATGAATTTTATATCAATGTGTACATTGACTTTGATAAAAACTATCCGATAAAGATACTGGGAGAATTTCCAACAGGCTGGGTGATAAACACAGAAACAGTTTCGGATGACCACCTCCCTATCTTAGTAGTATCATATAACGAAACATTTTATTATAAAGGTGATAAGACTGTAAATACTAGGGTGCTGGAAATTATACGTGAGTTTGAAAATCACTTGGATACACATTACGACGCACAGGGCATTAAAAGTGTACTTACATTAATGTATAGTTAAAAGGAGCTGATTATGTTGACGGCTTATGATTTATTTAGACGAGCATATATGCACTATAAAGGGCAGTCGTGGACTACAAATAAAGGCAATACTAGCTCAAAGGCTTATGTAGAGCAGTCATTCGCTGAGGTATTAAATGATTATGAAGTGGTTTATGCTTTTGATAACGGGTTTAAGCTCTCACGAAAGGATGACTTTACAAATAAAGATATTAAGGATTTAGAGCAAATAGAACTTAAAAATGGGTACTGGCTATGCTGTTTCTGGCTATGCAACTACGGGCATAATGGTGAGTGGACTATGCTGTACTTTGACAGCAAAGCCGGTGCTAAAGCTACTTATAAAAAGTTATCCTATAAGTATACCGAGGACTGGTACTGGATTAAGCAAGTAAGTAGACCAGATAAAAAAGAGGTTTAAGATATGAATTTTGTAATTTTGTGTCCCATTTGTGCGACTAAGTACACCAATAGACAGGACAGTTGCTCTAATTGTGGGAGTAGTAAAGGGGCTATATTCGTGCATCCATCGCTTGTTAAGGTTGTAACACTACTGATAAAGTTAGGAGTAGGTGTGGTAGATACTGGTATTAAACATTGTACAACCCATCAAAATAAGATTAGCATATATCTTTCGGGTAGTGTACCTGAGTATCTATTTACTGATTTACCTAGTGTTTGGCGAATAAAAGACAGTAATAAGCTATACTGCAGTGACATTGACAGGATTAAAGTGATTAAAGAGTTGGAAGAATGGGCTATGGATAAAGACCCTGACGGATTCAAAGCTTTGCTAAGACTTTCGGGTTATGATATAGGCCAATAAAACTAAATGTAAAAACGCTGTAACTCATTAATTTTACAATGGTTACAGCGTTTTTATTGTGTACAACTAGATAATACTTATATTAATAGCTCTTGTGCACACCTAGCATAATCTGGTAAACTTATACTTATCAGAAAGGGGTGGTTACAATTACAGAGCAAGAAAAACAAGACATACTAATCAAAGCAAAGGAACAGTTTAGAGAGAAGGTTGCTGAAAAACATATTGCTAATACAGCTAAATGCACGAATTTAGAAGAATTTAATGTAAATCCTTTTCTTCTTACATACCTCGCACAGTACGGTTTTGGTGACAGTTCACCTGAAAGTTTAGCCAAAGCATTAGTATACCCAAGAGTTCTGGGAACTAGCATTAATACAACTTTCGGAAACTTTATTCAGAGTTTCTGTAATGATGTCCTTCAATCTTACGCATCAATAGTACAAGGTATGGATATTGAGTTTATTGACGCATTAGATGGTCGTAAAAAATACTGTCAATTAAAAGCAGGACCTAACACTATCAATAGCAAAGATGTCCAACCCATAATTGGCGAGTTCAATAATATTAAGAACCTTGCAAGAACAAATAGAATGCCTGATTTCAACCCACTACATGATTGTATTGTCTGCATTATATATGGAACACGAGCAGAGTTATCAAATAATTATAAGAATATAGAAAAAGAATACCCTGTATTTATAGGTCAAGAATTTTGGCATAGGCTTACAGGTGATGCTGATTTCTACAGTGAACTTATTAGTGCATTTGTAGAGACTGCAGCTGAAAGCAATGGTGTTGAACTAATAAATAACGTTGTCGCAGAGCTTGCAGATAAAATCCGAAACACGCTATAATGAAAAAGACGCTTATTATAGCGTCTTTTTTGATTTATATGTTTCTATTGATTTCTTAATCTGTATTCCTAAATGCCTTGCAAACTCAACAGCGATAGCGTTGCCTATCTGTTTATAGATTTGCCCGGTTGAACCTGCAAAGGTCCATGTATCTGGAAAGCTCTGTATCCTTGCATACTCTCTAGTTGTAAAAGGTCTAGTTTCATCAGGATGACAGCGTTCAGTCTGTTTCTGAGCTGGACTACAAGTTAGTGTTAAACAAGCTTCGTCCCAAGATATTCTTCTTGCCATTCCTCTTTTCCCACCACCAGATAAAAAAGATGCTCCCATATAAGACTGTTGTATTTCTAAGGGTAAGTTTATCCAGCACCCACCCGGAGGTACTAAATCTAATACTTTTCGTTTATTTTCACTATATTGCTGCCCTTCGCTTGGTGGCACACCTTTCAGTGCATCTCTTAGCACAGGCTTATATTCTAAAGGTGTTGGATATTCAAACTCCACTCCATCTTTTGTTCCAATTATTATAAGCCTTTCTCTCTTTTGTGCGACTCCATAATCATTGGCACTTAAAACCCTAGATTGCACATCATATCCTAAGTCTTTAAAAACATTTAAAATTGTTTCAAGAGTTCTACCTTCATCGTGTGAAATCAACCCTCTTACGTTCTCGAACATAAATAATTTCGGCTGAACTTCCTTTACACAACGTGCGTATTGGTAGAATAATGTACCTCGTGTATCTTCAAATCCAAGCTTCTTACCTGCATAGGAAAACGCTTGACAAGGCGAACCCCCTGTTACAACGTCCACTTTACCTTTATATTCCGTAAAATCAACTGTTCCAACATCAGCATTGACTACATTCCAATGAGGTCTATTCCTTTTAAGGGTCTCGCAACAGGTCTCATCTATCTCTACATACTTAACAGCTTTTATACCAGCTAACTCGAGCCCTAGTGAGCACCCGCCTCCGCCGGCGAACAATTCTATCGCTGTAACTGTATTCGGTTCTTCAATCACTTCTACTACTTTATATTTCTTGTCAGTTATATCTATAATATCAACGCCTAAAACATTGCATAGTTCTGAAACTGTTGCCTTAACTGGATTATACCCATTAGATAGTATTACAGATAATTGGTTTTTTGTAATACCTAGTTTCTTCGCTAATTCTGTTTGTGTTTTTATATTATTGCGTTCCATTGCTTCGATAATTTTAACTTTGCTAAGTTTCATTTGTTGACCACCCTTTATAATGTTATGATTATATATTAACATTACATACCCTTTGTTGCAAGATAAACTTAATACTAAATCGAAGACTTATACCAGCAGGCATATCTAAAATTAGATAGATACACAAAACTAAAGACCCCAGATAAAACTCCTGAGGGTCTTTATATAATTACATATCTACGCAATCTAGTTCAACAACAACAGAAACAGCCACACACTTCTTTATGAGCTTATTCTTCTCTTTTTCATCAGTCCGTTCAAAAACTGTGTGGTCTGCAAAGTGCTGAAAACACAGGATTTCTATAAATCCTTTCGACGTAGTCCTGTTACTGTTTCTATGTGCTTCGTCATAGGAAACATATCTACAGGCTGTATCTCTGCGACTTCATACCCTAATGTATCTAAATATTTTAAATCTCTTGCCAATGTACTTGGATCACAAGATACATATACCACCTTTTTAGGCTTTGCTTTTCCTATTGCATCTAGTAACTTAGCATCACACCCTTTTCTTGGTGGATCTACTACTATTACATCTGGTTTGACTCCATCATTAATTAATTGGGGAATTATCTTTTCTGCCTTCCCTACATAAAATTCTGAATTAGTTATTTCATTTTGTTTAGCATTGACTTTTGCATTTTCTATTGCTTGCTCTAAAATTTCCACTCCATAAACCTTTTTTGCATTTTGAGATAAAAATAATGTTATTGTACCTGTACCACAATAAGCATCAAATACAACTTCATCTCCACTTAAACTTGCATATTCTAAAGCCTTATTATAAAGGACTTCTGTTTGGATTGGATTTACTTGAAAAAACGATAATGGCGATATATTAAACTTATAATCACCTATGAAATCACTTATGTGATCCTCTCCCCATAAATTAATGCACGTATCTCCGAGAACTAAATTAGTATCTTTAGAATTTATATTTTGAACTACACTCTTTAAGTTCACAACTTCTTTGTTTAATTCACTTATTAATTCATCTTTATACGGAATTTCTTTATCTGTAGTAACTAACACAACCATAACTTCATTAGTATTAAAGCCTTTTCTAATCATTATATTTCTAATTAAACCTTGATCATAAAACAAACCATCTTTTTTGGCTGGTGTTATTTCGTATTTTTCCATCCACTCTCTTATAACTTTTATAATCTTATCAGCTTCTTGATCTTGAAGGAAACAAGCATCCATATTAATTATCTCATGAGTTTTTTCACTAAAAAATCCAATTGCAACTTTATCTTCTACTAACCCAACTGAAAATATAGATTTATTTCTATATCTATATCCACTTTCCATTCCTAATGGATATTTTACGATTTTTTCATCTAACCCAGCAATCTTTTTAATGCAATCTTTTACTCTATCAAACTTAAAATCTAATTGTCCTTTATAACTTAAATGCATTAGTGTACAACCGCCACACTTTTCATAATTACTACATGTAGGTTCTATTCTTTCATCACAGCTTTCCAATATTTCTACAAGCTTTCCATAAGCATAATTTTTCTTAGCCTTAATTATTTCTACTTTTACAGTCTCACCCTTTAATGCTCCAGGAATAAATATTGGATATCTATCTATTTTAGCAACTCCTTCACCTTCATAACCCAAGGAATCAATCTTAACAATATATTCTTTATTCTTTTCTAACACATACACACGTCCTTCATTAAATTTTTATTTATATTAATTTTTCTTATCTTTTACAATTTTAGCTAGACTTATATTCTTATACTGTTATATTCTTATAAATTATATCATAAGTAACTAAATTATTACTCAATAAAAATGCTTTGTTATCTTCTATTATTTATTTTATCTCTATGTTTAAAACCTCTAAAATAAAAAGAGCACCTTTCGGTGCTAATACAGAATCAGTTGCCACTTAATTCCACAATCATTAAATAAGTATCTCTAATTAAAAGAGATAATATACATTATATAACAACTATTAACTATATAAATGTTAATTTTTTGTTAACTTTTTATTCTAATTTAAAAAAGAGACTTCAGTAAACTAATTACTGAAGTCTCAATTAAGAACATGCTTTAAATATTATTTTACAACGCTAACTTTTAAAAGGTTTGTTGCTCCAACTTCATTAACAGGTACTCCAGCTGCTAATACAACTGTATCTCCTGATTTAACATATTCATACATTTTAGCAGTTTCAACTGATTTTTCTAACATTTCATCAGTTGATACCATCTTATCTGCAACTATTGCATATACTCCCCATGAGAATGCTAATTGTCTAGCAACTACTGCATCTGAAGTAACAGCTATAATTGGACATTCTGGTCTACATTGAGAAATTCTTTTTGCTGTAGCTCCAGTTTGAGTTGATGATATTATAGCTTCTGCTTGTAATTCACTTGCTGCATTACATGCTGCTCTTGAAATTACTCCTGAAATAGCTGGTGTATGAGATTTAGCAGTTGAAACAGCAACTGTATAAGTTAATTGCTTTTCAGTCTCTTCTGCAATTTTAGCCATTGTCATTACAGCTTCTAGTGGATAATCTCCATTAGCACTTTCTCCAGATAACATGATTCCATCAGTACCATCAATTATAGCATTAGCTACGTCTGAAACTTCTGCTCTTGTTGGTCTTGGATTTCTCATCATTGAATCTAACATTTGAGTTGCAGTTATAACTGGTTTTCCAGCAGCATTACATTTTTGAATCATCATCTTTTGAACTGCAGGAACTTGTTCTATTGGAATTTCAACTCCTAGGTCTCCTCTAGCTACCATTAAAAGGTCTGAAACTTCTAAGATTGAATCTATGTTATCAACACCTTCTTGGTTTTCGATCTTTGAACATATTAATATTCTTTCTCCACCATTTGCATCAAGTATTTCTCTAATAGTCTTTACGTCAGATGCTTTTCTGATAAATGAAGCTGCAATCATAGTAACTCCAACTTCACAACCAAATATTAAATCTGATTTATCTTTTTCAGTAAGTGCTGGTAATTTAATAGATACTCCTGGTACGTTAACTCCTTTATGAGTTCCAACGAATCCAGTATTTTGAACTTCACACTTTATAGCGTTTCCTTCAACAGATTTAACAGTTAATCCTACTAAACCATCATCAATTAATATTGTGTTTCCAGGTACAACGTCATTTGCTAATCCTTCATATGTAACAGCACATTTAGTAGCATCTCCAACTAGTTCCATATCTCCTGCATATACAGTAAATTCTGTACCTTTAGTTAATTCAAGTTTCTTTGGTTCAAACTTTCCTGTTCTGATTTCTGGTCCTTTAGTATCAAGGATTATTGCAATTTCTCTGTTAAGTTTCTTTGATAATTCCTTAACCTTTAC
>Ga0302173_10000584_pt1 | contig 19481 bp, 15 predicted proteins | sample I_Fen_N3_1_FD_198785 | JGI IMG/M metagenome (GOLD analysis project Ga0302173, IMG submission 198785) | Peat permafrost microbial communities from Stordalen Mire near Abisko, Sweden - I_Fen_N3_1 | ecosystem: Environmental > Terrestrial > Soil > Wetlands > Permafrost | place: Sweden: Abisko... | reverse complement strand
GAATCCAATTAGATAAATAGAATGATTTATTAGAGTCAATTCGATTTCCCAAAAAAGACGAAATTTTATATATATTAGTATGTGTTTCAAGTATTAGAGAATTAGATATTTGCAGATTCAACTGAAATTTAGCAGGATCCTCAGTTTGGGCCAAATCAGTACGTAAATCACCCTCAAAAGTAAGGAAATAAATACGGAACATATAAAATGAAGTTAATCCTGCTGTAAATGAAACAATTATCCCAAGAATAGGAGAATAGGACCAAGCACTAACAATAATCTGATCTTTTGACCAAAAACAAGCAAAAGGCGGAATACCAGAAATCGAAAGTGTACCTAATAAAAAAGTAATTCCAGTAACTGGCATGTATTTACGCAATCCACCCATAAATATGATATTTTGGTTTTTGTTAGGAGAATACCCAATTATAGATTCCATTGAATGAATAACTGACCCGGATCCAAGAAATAATAAAGCTTTGGAATACGCATGTGTAATAAGATGGAATAAAGCAGCTCGATAAGAACCAACACCCAAAGCTAGCATCATATACCCCAATTGGGACATTGTTGAGTACGCCAAACCTCTTTTTAAATCTGTTTGTGCGAGAGCTATAGTAGCCCCTAAAAAAGCTGTGATTGCTCCTACCCAGCAAATAACATTCATAGTAAATGATAAAACTTTAAATAGCAGAAACATTTTAGCCACTAAAAAAATACCAGCTGCAACCATAGTTGCGGCATGAATAAGGGCTGATATGGGAGTAGGCCCTTCCATAGCATCAGGTAACCAAATGTGAAGGGGAAATTGGGCAGATTTAGCTACTGGTCCGAAAAATAACAAAGTTGCACATAGGTTGATAAAAAATAACTTACTATTATCATTTATTATTAATTGATTACATCGTTCAATTACATTATTAATTTCAAAACTACCAGTTAACCAATAAAAACCTAATATACCCAGCAATAATCCAAAATCACCTATACGATTTGTTATAAAGGCTTTCTGACAAGCATTTGCTGCGCTGGGTCGACTAAACCAAAAACCAATTAATAAATAAGAAAAAATTCCAACTAACTCCCAAAAAATATAAATCTGGATTAAATTGGGACTCAAAATTAAACCCAACATTGAAGCAGTAAAAAGACCAAGATAGACAAAAAATCTGACATATGCTCTATCATGAGACATATAACTGTCACTATATATCATTACCAAAAATCCTATACTAGTAACTAATACTAACATAATTGAAATGAAAGAATCTAAAGAAAAACCAAGTTCTAAATAAAGTTGTTGATTAACAACCCAATAGAACGAGCTATTAAAACTTGTCTGGTTTTTAAGTTCTTGATAAAAAAATAAAATGGAAATGAACATTGATATAGTCAAAGCTAAAATGCTTAAAAAAGCAACTATACGACGTAGACTATTAACTGCTTTTGGAAAAAATAATAATCCCGTGCCTATTAAAATCGAAGTTACAAATGGACATACAGGAACGATCCAAACATATTTGTATAAAGATTCCATAAATAGAAAAAATTATTTTTACTTTTTGGTATACTTATCATCTATATAGAATATATATAGAAAAGATTAATTAAATTTTCGTTTAAGAAATTAAAACTAGAGAAAATTCAATTAATTTTTCTTATTAAGAAAAAGTTTCAATTCTACTTTAACCCGTTATCTTTAGAACGCTTGACATAAGGGAAATTAGTTAGAGATACTTAGTCCAACAATAATGTTTTGAATTAGTTTAATCTATCAAATCTGCATAAGACTTACAGTATCCAAATAGAAACATGAATACATATGCAATAATCGATACCGGAGGTAAACAGCTCCGTGTAGAACCCGGAAGATTTTATGACGTTTGTTACTTTACTTCCTTAAACATAAATCCCAAAATACTGGATTCAACTACCAAAATACTAATACATCGAGTACTTTTAATACGTCATAGCTCTATTATAAATATTGGACATCCATGGGTTAAAAATGCAATAGTTAAGGGAAGAATTCTACATCCCTGTTCTAGTAAAAAAATTATTGTTCACAAAATGCGTTCAAAGAAAAAGACAAGACTAAAAAAGGGCTATCGTCAAAGTTTAATTCGATTCGTAGTAGATTCTATTTGTCTAGATGGAAAAGAAGTTAATGAATAAAAATAGAGATTTTTGAAAAAAAAAGATATATATAATTTTTTCTATATTGTCCAATAACAAAAAAAAGTATTTGTTTGTAAGATTTGTAAAAAAAATTGTTTCTATTTATAAACAAAGGAGAGGTTTTATTTTAAAATGGCAGTTCCAAAAAAACGTGTATCGAAGAAGAAAAAAAGAATTCGAAAAACTTTATGGAAGATAAAAGCAAAAAAAAGTGCATTAAAAGCTTTTTCATTAGCTCAATCTATTCTAACCGGTCGTTCTAGAAGTTTCTATTATCCTTTAAATGAAAAATCTACTGAATAAATAATAAGACGAAATTAATTTTTTTCCAACTGAATGCAAATTTTTATTCTCAAAGCTAGAAAAAAAAAGTTAATATAATTAGACAATTAAATAACAAAAAAAGAATCTCTTTTAAAAACCATTTTCCATTTTAAGTAAAGTAAAAAAAACCTATCATAAAGATGACTTTTTCTCCTGACGGAAAGGGAGATGAAGATTTAAAATAAAAGATCATATGATCTCTATACAATTATCTATATAAATCTTGTATTTGATTGTTCCGGATAACTAATCCTAGGCAATGAATCTCTCTTTCCTCTACTTGATAAAATAAAAGTTTTTTTTTTTTTAAGGATCCTAGAATGAATTTGATTTTTTACATATTTATTTCGGAATAGCAGGATTTGAACCTACGACCTCCACCACCCCAAGATGGCACGCTACCAAACTGCGCTATATTCCGTTTAATAAAAAAAACTTTTATCATTTTTTTCTAATGAAATATAGAAAAAAAAATATATATTCAAAAAGTCTGTTTTTTATTCGGAATCAAAATAAAAAAAGGGAATCAAAAATAGAAAAACATTGACCATATTAGATAAAATAAGGTACGATAGTTTCTGATTAGCCGCTATGGTGAAACTGGTAGACACGCTGCTCTTAGGAAGCAGTGCTATTGCATCTCGGTTCGAATCCGAGTAGCGGCACTGACTTACACATAATCTATATATAATATTTGTCCTGCATTGTCAAGAAATATTTTTATTTATGTAGAAGTAGAAACATATGTAAAGGTTAATCTAAGTATCATAAAACTATAGAATTGAAATAGAAAAACATATCATGATATACATTACTATCGAGCAAATATTAACTAAAATTTGCTGCTTTTTCATCTTTCTAGCCACCATATCTTATTGGGGTAATTTGGTTCGTAAAGATTTTTTTTCATTAGACAAAGTAGCTAAAAGTTGTATGGTTTTGGTATTTGTTTCTCTAACGGTATTTTTATTAAATCGTTGGTTTTTTTCGAGACACTTACCTCTAAGTAATTTATATGAATCCTTAATGTTTTTGTCTTGGCTGTTATCACTAATTCATCTGGTTTTGGACTTAAAAAATAAAATGAATTGGCTGGGATCTACCATTGCACCAAGTATTCTTATAATTCAAATTTATGCCACATTGTTTATTCCAAAAGATATGCAAGGAGCTGCGACACTGGTACCTGCTCTTCAATCTCAATGGTTAATGATGCATGTAACCTTAATGCTCTTGAGTTATGCAACTCTTCTATGCGGCTCATTACTCTCATTAACTTTATTAGTTCTAATATTTCGGAAATATCAAACTTTTGTAGAATCAAAAGCTTCTAATTTTTTTGATACCCAAAAAGACATATATACAGGGATAGAAAACAACTCAGAAAACAGGGTGTTTTCGTTATCCATCAATTTTCGTAAATTTGTTTTGATTCAACAACTGGATCAATGGAGTTCCCGTATTATCAATTTAGGATTTATTTGCCTAACCGTTGGTATTCTTTCAGGAGCTGTATGGGCTAATGAGACATGGGGATCCTTTTGGAATTGGGATCCCAAAGAAACGTGGGCTTTAATTACTTGGATCATATATGCTATTTATTTACATACCAGAATAAATAATGGTTGGCGAAGAAAAGAATCTGCAATAGTTGCTTGTTCAGGCTTCTTCTCAGTTTGGATTTGTTATTTAGGAGTCAATCTATTAGGAATAGGTCTCCATAGTTATGGATGGTTACTATAACTTTTTTTTGTCTAAAAAGACAAGTTTTCTATTTCATGGACATAAATAACTAACAATCCTTATTTCATTAGGAGTAACGAGATAAAATAGATTCGACTCCACTGGCCCAGATAGATAAAACAAAGTTGGGATAAAAACCAATACCTACCACTGGTAAAAATAAACAGATGGATATAAAAATTTCTCTTGGTCCCGAATCAAAAAAAGACCAGTTGGGAACCTCAAAAATTTTGTATCCATAAAACATTTGACGTAACATGGCTAATAAATAAATAGGCGTTAGTATGATTCCCAAGCCTTCCAAAAAAGTGATAACTATTTTAAACGATAAGGAATAATTGTTATTGATAATTAGTCCTAGAAATACCAACAATTCCGCCATAAATCCACTCATACCCGGTAATGCGAAAGATGCCATTGAAAAAAGAATAAAGAAAGTGAATAATTTAGGCATAGACATCGATAGTCCACCTAATTGATTGATCATAAGAGTACGTGTTCGATCATAACTGGTTCCTGCTAAAAAAAACAGTGCTGAACTTATTAAACCATGTGAAATCATTTGCAATAAAGCTCCATTCAGTCCTGTATCTGTGAGTGATCCAATTCCTATAATTACAAATCCCATATGAGAAATTGAAGAATAAGCTATTCTTCTTTTCAAATTTTGTTGATTAAAAGAAATAAGTGATGCATAAACGATCTGAATGGATCCTATAATAACCAACCAAGGAGCAAATATTGTATGGGCTTTAGGTAATAATTCCATATTAATTCGAATTAATCCGTAACCCCCCATCTTCAATAAAATTCCTGCTAAAAGCATGCAAGTACTATAATGTGCTTCTCCATGAGTATCCGGCAGCCAAGTATGAAAAGGAAATATTGGTAATTTAACTGCAAAAGTTATTAAAAACCCTAAATACAAAATGATTTCTAATGAAACAGGATATGATTTACAAATCAAACTAGAAAAAGCAAATGAAGGATTATTGGAGCCATAAAGTCCCATTGCTAAAGATACTAATAGTAAAAAAATGGATCCGCCTGCTGTATATAAAATAAATTTTGTAGCAGAGTAAGAACGTCTTTTGCCACCCCACATAGTCAGAAGAAGATAAACAGGTATTAACTCCAATTCCCACATAAGAAAAAAAAGTAAAAGGTCTTGTGAAGTAAATAAACCAATCTGACCACTATACATCGCTAGCATAAGGAAATTAAATAATCGCGTATTTGTTGTAATTGGCCATGCTGCTAAAAGTGCTAGGCTGGTTACGAATCCGGTTAATAAAATTAATGCCATCGAAATACCATCAATTCCTAACTTCCAATGTAAATTAATAAAATTAATCCAATTATAATTTTCTTCCAATTGAACGGTGGGATTTTGAAATTGAAACGAATTATAAAAGATATGGGTTACAAAAAGAAATTCTACAACACAAATTCCGAGAGTATACCATCGAATTATTCTGTTTTGAGACTGTGGAAGGAATGGAATTAAAAAACCAGCGGAAATGGGAAAGAGCACAATTATTGTTAGCCAAGGTAGATTGATCATAATAAATAAAGCTTCAATATGAAGCCCATACTCAAAATTTTGAGTATGGGCTTGCGGTTTATAGGAAATGCAAAAAAAAGAAACAATTTTTCTTCATAAAAGCAAAAATCAATACGCTAGACCCATACTACGAGTTGTTTCCGATCCCAAGTAAACACGTACACTTAAAAAATCAGTGGGACATGCGGATTCACATCTTTTACAACCAACGCAATCCTCCGTTCTAGGAGCGGAAGCAATTTGACCTGCTTTGCAACCACCCCACGGAGTCATTTCTAAAACATCAGTAGGACAAGCACGTACACATTGGGTACAACCAATACATGTATCATAAATTTTAACAGAATGCGCCATTGTTTTTACTTACTCCTATTGTATTTGAATGGTTAATAAAATCGACTCAAAAAAAGTATTAAACTACATTAATTATAAATGAATTAGTTATTTTTCGTAGGATAGAAAGATTTTAATTTTTTTTCCTTTTCATTCAAGTTCTGTAAAAATAAAAGAAAAAGTGAAGAGAACCTTTTTTTTTGATCTTAAATCTACTCAAAAATGAGAAGTAACTAGCCGTACAATAAATTTAATGATATATTACATTCTAAAATAGAATGGTTAAGATACGAAGAAATATAGGTAACAAATTGAAAAAGATTTATTATTCAAACAATTTTGTTTTATTATGGGTTTTAGTATTACCATTTCAATAAATTAAACTCATTGATCTGATTTGATCGTCCATTACGATATAAAACCAAAATAATAGACAATCCAATTGCTGCTTCAGCTGCTGCAATAGCTATGATGAAAATGGCAAAAACTTCTCCTTTAATTTCTTGTGAATCCAAGAAATTCGAAAATGTAACAAAATTTATATTAATTGCATTGAAAATTAATTCAAGACACATAAGTGCTCTAACCATATTTCGACTTGTTATTAATCCGTAAAATCCAATACAAAAGAGATAAGAACTCAAAATAAGAACATGCTCAAACATAATATATTTATTAGATTTTTCTAAAATTTTAGACATCAAAAATGAAAAATTATTTTTTTCTTTCTACGGATTCTTCTTTAGATTTTAAACTTTCAGAATCACCTGTTTCAATTTCAATAAATTCAGCTCGCCGAGCTATAGTAATAGCTCCTATTAAAGCCACAAGAAGAAGTATTGATAATAGTTCAAAAGGAATTAAAAATGTGGTCAATAAATTATTTCCAATTAGTCGAATATTACTCGGCATCTGGTCTAAAATATTCACCGAATGTTGAATCGAATACAGATTGGACCAGTTAGTGTTTAATATCGTGAAACTTAATGAAACGAAAAGACTTGTACAAAGCAAAAGAGATATGTTGTTAGATATATTCCACTTCTCTAGAGTATTTATTTCTTTTGGTTTATTAATAAGCATAACAGCAAAAACAATTAAAACATTGACAGCTCCCACATAAATTAAAATTTGTGCAGCAGCTAAAAAATCTGCATTTAGAGTGAGATATAATAAGGCTATACAAATGAAAACAAACCCTAATAAAAAAGCAGAATAAATTATATTGCTAAGTGAGACTACTCCTAAACTTCCCAGAATAATACCTGTTTCGATGATTACCAGAATAGAGTTACGAATGGAGTCAGTAAAATTCATAATTCACCGTAAAATTAGATAAATAAAAAATCAGAATGAATTAAGATTTTTTTTCAATAACCCAGCTATTACTTGTAATATTTTTATTTTTTCTCTAAAAATATTTTATATTGTTTGAATTAATTAGCAAAAAATAACTTATTCATTCAAAACTAAACCCTATTTTCTACTCAAAATGAGTAATGGTTCTTGAGTTGGAATGTCCTTCCATAAGACCTTTAGGAAGATAGTTTAAGTTCCAAATTGGTTGAATCATTGGGTCTAAAACCGCTGGAGTGGGTAACCGACCCAAAGCAATCTGATCATAATTCAAGTCATGACGATCATATGTTGAAAGTTCATATTCTTCAGTCATTGATAAACAATTTGTAGGACAATATTCAACACAATTGCCACAAAAAATACAAATTCCAAAATCAATGCTATAATTTTTAAGTTGCTTTTTTCTTAAATCTTTTTTTAGTTCCCAATCTACAACAGGTAAATTGATTGGACATACACGAACACAGACTTCACAAGCAATACATTTATCGAACTCGAAGTGAATTCGTCCACGAAAACGTTCTGATGGAATTAATTTTTCATAAGGGTATTGAATAGTCATCGGGGATCGATTCATATGATCCGTAGTAACAGAAAATCCTTGACCAATGTACTTTGCGGCTTGTATTGCTTGTTCGCTATAATTACGAAGTCCATTTAGTAAGGAAAACATATGGTATATATCCTTCAATAAAAAGATTAACAATTTTTGGTCTGTTCGTTACATTGAATTTAACTTCTATATAGATTGTCATTTGGAATAGATTTCATTTATTTTAACGATAATAATTGAAATGAAGCTGTTAACAAAAAATTACCTAGAGCGACAGGTAATAGAAACTTCCAACCAAGATTTAATAATTGATCTATTCTGACTCTGGGCAAGGTCCATCTAGTCATGATAGAAATGAAGAGAAATAAAAAAGTTTTAGCTAGTGTAATAAATATACCTGCTAAAAGTTTAAGTACCTCAAAAACTAAATTATTATCAATCCATGAAAAATTGATGAAGAAGGGAAAAGAAAAATTCCAGCCACCTAAATAAAGTACTGTTACCAGGAGAGCAGAAATTAATAAATTTAAATAGGAACCAACATAAAATAAACCAAATCTAATACCTGAATATTCCGTTTGATAACCAGCTACCAACTCTTCTTCTGCTTCTGGCAAATCAAATGGTAACCTTTCACATTCTGCTAGCGAAGAAATTAGAAATATAAAAAAACCTATTGGTTGACGCCATAAATTCCATCCTAAAATCCCATATTTGGCCTGTGTTTCAACTATATCAATTGTACTTAAACTTTTTGATAAATATAGTCGGTAGCGACATTAAGTGTTAAACTACCTCTATTTCAAAACCGTACATGAAACTTTCATTTCATACGGCTCCTCATTTATTATTTCAGTTAGGTCATAGAAACATTAATTTTTTTGCTTTCGTTGAAAGCTTTATTTTCTAATTTTTTTTAATTAAAACCTAAATAAAGTAATGAGATTCTATCTGCTACAGAATTAAAAGCTTCTGAATCTATCTCCAATTTACTGATTTTGTTTTTCATAAAATTTCGAATTTTACTAACTTAAATTAGTCTAAATTTAATAAGATCTCATTAATTTATCTAACAAAAAGAAAATTGTATTTTTCTTTTTGGTCAATATCAGAAATATTCTATCGTTCCGGATAATCATGTTTCTAGTGGATAGGTATATACTTAAGGTCGTGGCTTTCAAGAAAGTACTGCTTAATAATCTCTACCGATATTAAGGTCTTATCCAGAGAAAAAAGATATTTATGTTCTATCGATTAACTAACCTTTTTTGTATTTTAGTGTTTCTAACCATCCACTCCTGCTTAATATAATGATAGATGTTGAAAAAACCAAAATTTATTCCACCTTCATCTTTCGTTTCCGCTATCAGGTATCCAAAAACACCTGGGTTAAACAGTCTTTACTGTTTTACGTATGCTTTCACTCCTGTACACGGAGGATGGGATTTAATTGTCTTACGGCACCAAGCTGTCTAATTTCACCCACATGAATATCCAGTTTTTAAAGGAAATAAAAAAAAGGAAAAGAATAAATCTACATATACAGATAGTTTTTTTACCCTTTTCTATAACAATTCAAAATCCCTCAACGAATCACACGTAGAGCTATAGATAGAACACACAAAGCTAGAGGAATTTCATAACTAATAGATTGAGCTGCAGCTCGAAGACCACCCAAAAAAGAGTATTTATTGTTTGATCCATAACCCGATATAAGAAGTCCAAGAGGAGCTATGCTTGAAAAGGCAATCCAAAGAAAAATACCGATGCCTAAATCGGCCAGAATTACATTTTGTCCAAAAGGTATTACCAATAAACTAAGAAATATTGGTATTATTACAACAGCCGGTCCAATATTAGACAATAAATTATCACCCTCGGCTGGAATAAGATCTTCTTTGAGCAACAATTTCAAGCCATCTATTAAAGCTTGACCAATTCCCAAAGGACCTGCATATTCTGGTCCAATACGTTGTTGTATTCCAGCAGATATCTTTCGTTCAAGCCATACAATAACTAAAACTCCAACTGTAACACCCAATAAAAGAATGAAGATAAAAAACAGGATTCTTAGAAGATCTACAAAATTATCTGAAAATAATGTCTCATTAAAAAAAGAGAAAAAAAGATTCCAGAAATCTCTTATACTTTTGATCATCTCAACGATCGACCTCCCCCATAATAATATCTATACTACCCAATATTGTCATTATATCTGCCAATTTCATGCCCTTAACTAAGGGAGGAAGAATTTGCAAATTTACAAACCCGGGTGGCCGGATTTTCCACCTCCAGGGAAATACACTACCATCACCAATGAGAAAGATCCCCAACTCACCTTTAGGTGCTTCTACTCGAACGTAATGTTCTTGTTGAGGTAATTTAAAAGTTGGGGAAGATTTTTTACTTATGAATTGATAGTCAAAATCATTCCATTTTGAATTTCTTCCTTCTGTGACTCGTCTCGCCTCCAAGTTTTCGTAAGGACCTCCAGGAAGAACCTTAAGAGCTTGTTGAATAATTTTCGTGGATTCTTTCATTTCTCCAATTCGTACCAAATAACGAGCCAATGAATCTCCTTCTTTATGCCATTGAATTTCCCAATCTAATTCATCATAACATTCATAATGATCCACTTTTCGAAGATCCCATTGAACTCCTGAAGCTCGTAACATAGGACCTGATAAACCCCAATTTATTGCCTCTTGTGTACCAATAGTACCGACGCCTTCAACCCGTCCCAAAAAAATTGGATTGTCTGTAATAAGTCTTTCATACTCATTTATTTTTGGTAAAAAGTAATCACAGAAATCTAAACATTTATCTACCCAACCATAGGGTATATCTGCAGCTATTCCTCCAATACGAAAAAAATTATGCATCATTCTCATACCTGTAGCAGCTTCAAATAAGTCATAGATCATCTCTCTCTCTCTTAATATGTAGAAAAAAGGAGTTTGAGCACCAACATCAGCCATGAAAGGACCTAGCCATAATAAATGTGAAGCTATGCGACTTAGCTCCAACATTATTACTCGTATATAACTAGCTCTTTTGGGTATTCTTATATTAGTCAATTTTTCTGGTGCATTTACTGTTATAGCTTCAGTAAACATGGTAGCTAAATAATCCCATCTTGTTACATATGGAAGATATTGTATAATTGTTCTGTTCTCAGCAATTTTTTCCATCCCTCGATGTAAATAGCCCAATACAGGTTTACAATCAAGAACATTTTCGCCATCCAAAGTAACAATAAGTCGAAGAACACCATGCATTGATGGATGATGGGGACCCATACTCACTAACATGGGATCTTTTCTTGCAACAAACATGGTCATAACTTTTGTTCCTTATGAGATTTTTAGTTTTCTCATCACTACTAGCTGAATCCTAAAACTAGCTGAATGATAAAAAGTTGATTAATCAACAAAATCGTTAAAAGTTTCTGATTCTGTTTTAATTATATCAAAACTTTATAGGTCCACGAATACCTAATTGAGTAATCAAATTCTTATATGAATTTATGTTACTGTTGTATAAAAATTGTAGAAGACGTTTACGTTTTCCCAAAATTTTCCACAATCCTCTTTGGGATGAATAGTCCTTTGAGTGTTTTTTTAAATGGCGAGTAAGTATTAAAACTCTTTTTGTTAGACAATCAATTTGAAATTCAACAGATCCCGTCATTGTTTTGACAAAAAGTGCTGATGGATCGATAGATAAATTTTCACTCATAAAAAATAAAGTTTCCTCACAATAATATGGATTTTGTAGTATATAAGAGAATTGAATTCTTTTTGGAATAGATATATCTATTCCAAAAAGAATTCAATCAATTTATTCTTGTAATAATCATTTCTATTTTATCCAATTGGTGGATACATACGAATTCTTAGCATACTAAATCGGCTTCCATTATTTGTATTGAACCAGAATCGATTCATACAAGCAATATCTTCAAATCTGAAACTAGGCCATATAAAACGTTTTGTGATTTGACTCTGGTTTAAGGGATTAAAATATCCTTGTTTTTTTTGATTTTCTATTGGAACCACATCTGCCTGATCTTTTATAAGGTCTTGTGAGGATTCTTGAGAGAATAAAGTTCTTAAAATTCTACTTTCTCGACGACGTCTAGGAAGTAAAAGATCTTCTAGATTATAGAGATTTGAATTAGTCTTTTTTTCAATATCCTCAACCAGTAAACATGTTGTACATTGACGAAATAAATTTTTATCAATTCGTTTCTTAAATCTTTTTTTGAATTTCAATAAAACACTTATTGTCTTATACATCAATATCTGGTCCTGTAAAACTCGAGATTTACGATGTCCCTTATTAATCAAATACCTTTTAGTCAAAATCGGAGGGCGTTCTAATTTTCTAGTTTCAAACAGAATGTCTAAGAAGTCTGTATCTATATCCATCTTATCACACAATGCAGACAAAGTAGAGGAATTCTCTTGTTCTTTTGTCACATTCATGATAGACATAACATCTCTTAGCCGTGTAAACTCATTTTCATGTATGCTTGATCGCCAGGCGAATTGATCAATAATCGGAAAACTCTGTCTTTTATTTAATTTTAATTCGCGTATTTCATCCCAATGACCCCTGTTACCTAAATCATGCTCAAAAAAGAGTTCGATTCGTTGATAACCCTTTGTAGTGCTTCTTTTTTGTATTATAGAAGGTTTAGGTTCAAATATTCCTTTTTCTAGAAATAATTGTTTTTTATTTTCAATAAGATCCGGCAGGAACCATAATATCAGTTTAGGATCCAAACTGGCTTTCATTTTTTTCTGGATCTCTCGGTTAGAAAGAATATTTACTTGATCTTTCTTTTTCTTACTCAATCTACGTATTTTTTGGAAACTTTTAGCAGTTGAAATTCCTTTTTTGTTTTCTGTATCCCATGCTGATACTTTCTTGATATCTGAATCCCTTGAAGCATCAAGAAAACTGTATAAAAGTTCATTATAGTTGGAACGTTTATGAAGATTCTTCAATCTATTTCTTAATTGAGGGTTTTCTTGGTACAAGGAATGAATCTTAATCTCTCCAGAAACTTCAGATCTATGATCAATTTTCTTTTTTGTTGATTTCCAATATTTATTGATTTCAACCTTCCATTTTAATGGTGCTATTTTGACCCATATTTTTGAAGGTATATTGTATTTCTTAAGACCTTTTAACCATTGATTCCAATCTTTCTCATTAAAATCCCGCGGATCTTTTAGAATTCCTCGTGTTTCTAGAAAATCTTCAATATGCTCATAGGGAACATTTATTAAATTGAAATCTTTTTGAGTTTGTTTTGAATTATCTAATTCATATTTATTATCTTGAATATTGTTATTCAATTGTTGTACTAAATGATTTAAATCCAATTTTGATATCGTTTTTGTATGCCATAATTGATGGAATATATATGCTTGCGAAATTGAAGATATTTTTTGATTATTTTTATTTTTTCGATTTAATTCTTCTAAAATCAGATTCTTTACTTCATCCAAAATAGAAGTAATATTTTGTAATAATTGTGTTCCTACATTTAAAGTTATATTCAATGAGGTAAGTGATCGTTGGAAGAAATTTCGTTTGATTTTCTTAAAAAAAAGCTCGATAGAATAAAACCAAATTTCATTTAAATAAAAAAAGGATCTTCGCAAAAGCATTAAACGTTCTTGGATATGAAGCAACTGTTTTTTACCAGTAAAAATCCAACTCCTAAAATTGGAAATTTCCAATTTTAGTTTTTTATCTAATTCAGAGGAATAAGAGGTTTGTTCGGTTGCCAATATTGAAGAATCCTCATATTCTTTCATCCTTTCAATAAAACCTGATTCAATTTCTTCTTCACTGATAATAGATGTAATTAGATTACTCTTATTTTCAATTAATTTTTTAGTTATTGCCAAATCTTTAATATTTAATTTTTCTTTTGAATCATGATCAAGTTCAGTATTATATGTATTATCTAACACATCAATGCTAGATGTTTCAAAAGTTTTTTTAGATTTTTCAGAACTAGAAAAATTTAGAACCTCGATCAATTTAGAATAGTTTTCTAATACAATAAAAATTACTTTTTCAAAAAACTTTCTCAATTCTTTCCAAATAGGTTTCCAAAATGAAGGTTCTTTCTGGACAGTACCAAAAGGTATAGCAGTTTGCTTTCCCCACGGGGTCAAAAAAGCAAACAATTTTTCTTGTTGTTTTATCTGAACCAAAAAGTTATTATCTATTTCATTCAATGAATGAGTTGGACTCATTTTTACATGATCATGCCAGGGTTTTAACTGAAAAGGATATATTATTTTTATTTGAAAACCTTCTCTCAGCCAACTATCAGGTAATCCTCCATGTGTTACTTCATCACCATTGTATAGACAGTTTATATGGACTTCTTGTTTCCATTCAGTCCAATCTTCACGCCATTCTGGAGATTGAAACAACAGCATACGTCCAATATTTTTAGCTACAATTAATAGAGGTAATTTGATGTACTTCCTGAAAGAAGATTGAAAGAGTAATAATAGACTCCTACCATTTTGAGCCATGGAAAAGTCTAATCTGGCTGATTGAGCTCGACGTTCAGCTTTTATCTTTTGTTCTATTTCTATTTCAGAAATTCTTTCATTTTCATCTATCCACTCATCATAAATAACTGAATCCGTTTTGGATAGAGTCGATATATCGAGTATTCGGAAGAAAAAAGGAGAGTGTGCTCTGTATTGTAAAATATTCCATACTAGCATTTTACGGCGCAGCGGACGCATAGCTCCTTTTACTAGTCTTCTACGAAAATCAGTTTTTTTCGAGAAACGTCTGTTTAAAGGTACTAGTTTTCCTCGATCCACCCCAGCAATTTCAAGATTTTTCATTTTCCTTTGACGAACATCGGTAAAAGAACTTATAATATCGATTCTATCAAATTTTATCATTTGATTGAATCTAGTTAATGATTTTTGAATTTCAAAGAATTGAGGTTTTATTTCTTCAAAGGAAAGTACTGACCAACTTTTTGTTTTTATTATTGATATAAATTTCGTTAAAAGAATAGATAATTTTTTAATTGGCAGTAAATAGTTTTTAAATCCAGTCGATTTTTTGAATTTATTCAAATGAAAAAATTCAGCAAATTCACCAAAAAGTGACTGTAATAATTTAGAAGCATAAATAAGTTTTACATTTTCTGTTCTTTCTAGATACATAGAAAATAAAGACTTATCAATACGATTTAATCTCACCACATATTTCCATGGTACATTTTTAGTACCAAAATGTTCTTTATAATCACGAATTTCGTAATACAAATTACGAGTTTCTGGAACTTTTGTATTATCTAGAATAAATGAAAAAATTCTTTTTGCATTCCAAGATAACAAATCCAAAACTAACGGAAATTCAGCACGTTTTGGATCTGTATAATTCTCTAGAATCCATTCTTCTAACTTATTTTCTTCTCGTTTCATTCTTTCAATTTTTGCTACCACTTCTTTCCAACCAGTGAAAGTTTCTTTCTCAAGCAATTCCTCCTTTGTTAGTTTTTTCTTAAATTCTGGAAACAGCAAGTAGGATTGCAAAACTGAATTTGATGTGCGTAAGCGGGGATTAAATAAAGGATCCACCATTTTTGGAAGAACTCTTTTCTTAACCTTATCTTTTTTACATATTTGCATAATTCCGGTTCGTTTTTCCATTGCTTTTTGGAAGCTAAATCCCTTTTCCATCAATTTGATTCGATCTTCAAATTCATGAATTAATTTTTCATTTTTTTCTCGTTTATTATTAATCCATTTTTCATAAGAAAAATCTTCGGGTGGTATATCTAACAAACGGTTACCCCAATTTGTTAATTGTCCTTTTACAATATATAAATTAGGTAGAGTTGCAAAAGATAGTCGTTCTTTTCCGTCTATTATACATTTATCAAAAAAGTAGTCGGATAGTTGTTGTTTGACAGGAGATCGGCGACTTATACTTGAATTTTGTATATATCGCTTGGGTTGAGTCCATCTGTCTTGATCGAAAAACGAGGTGGGCCATGGTCTATGAAACCATAAAAGCTCAAATTCGACTTCCATTACCGTCTTATCGAGAATTGTAGCATGATCAGAATATTTTTTAGTAATAAGCGGAACAGGCGCTCTTCCCATATGAAGAAGGACGCAAAATATACTTATAGTACTAAAAGATTTGTGTATTATACGTTTAAGAAACACATAAAATATAGGTGAATCGTATTCTATTCGAACAAAAAGTTTTTTTGCTAAGTTAAAAAATAATATCTGACCGCCCAACCAACCAAAAATACTACTAATTACAAAAAAAACATTACTACTATAACGAAACATCAAAACATGTGATAATCGTGTTAATACAGGACTTGGTAAAAGACCTGGATTTAATAATTGAAAGATAAGACTATCCAGAAAAATAGTGCGTAATCTAACATTACTTATTGAATCAGTTAAATGTGAATCTTTATATTGCACAAGTTCTTTGGTTCGATTCCAATAGAAAAACAAATATGGTAGAATTAATAATGTAAATAAATGAGGTCGTATTAACATTATGTAGAGCGGGGTGAAATATATTGAGAGATACATCAATACTTGTCCCAACATTAATCCACTAACAGCTGCCCTGGCCGCTTTAGTACCTTCTATTAATTGCGACCTTATTGCCAAAATATGAGAAGGACCCATGGGCAATGTAGTAATAAAACCATAATAAAACCCGAATAACATAAAAGGACCTACAACTTTTATAGACGTCTGTATCATTCCATAATACATAGAAATAACTAAAAATAGGCTTTCCATTCCCTTTTCCTTCTTTAAGTAAATTACAAATAATAGAACCCTTTTATCTAATAAGTGACTTTTAAATGAATTATCAATCACTATGGCTGATTATAACACAACTATCGTACAAAAAGCAAGAAATTTCCAGTATTTTTTTTTTTTTTTCAGTTTGTATTAAAATTATTTGTTACTACTTAACATATTTTTAATTAATTTATTAATATCTTTCAAACAAGACTTTCAAACAAGAAAGTTATTTTTTTTTAGTTGGGTGTTGAACCCTTGGTATAATATACCCAATTTTCATATTGCTACCAATCAATTAATTGTTTCTTTTAATAAAGTATATCTCAACCTAGAACCTCTAAACTAGGATTTAGACGTAAACAACGAGTAACTAAGGCGAGCAAATCTTTAACATTTAGAAATCCATGAATTGGAATAAAAATAAATTCAACTGACCATTTTGTATTAATTCCTCTAGCTTTTAAGGGATTAGCATGAGCCATACCAGTAATAACTAAATCAGGTTTTAATTCACGTATACGTTGTATTTGATTATAATTATCTGGTTTTTCTACAATTCGTGGTATCGGTACACACATTTTTTTACATGTATGACGCAATAATGATAATTCAGCGGTTTGATACCTCTTATCGATATACGGAATACCTATTTCATAAACAATAAGACCACATCGTATTAGAAATCTTGCTAGGGATATTTCTAATAAATTATCTCCCATAAAAAAAATCGACTTGCCTTGTAATAAATGAAGATGGTTTTTTAAATCCTTCCAAACTTTATTTTCTTTTTCTTCCAAACCTTGGGGTTTTTTGTTGAAAGTGAGACAAATTTTTTCGATCCAAGCACGTGTTCCGTCAGGTCCGATAGGAAAAGGTGCACCAATTAATTTACATTTTCTACGTCGCATCAAGGCTGTAGCCGTGCGACTCAAAAACGGATTAACACCACACACATAAAAACCTTTTTTTAAGTATGGTAGTTCCGTGTATTTCTGAGCAGGAAGCCACCCCGATACTCGAATGGATTGTTGTTTTAATTCCAAATTCAGTTGAGAAGACACTGTTGAGGGAACGGATCCAAATAAAACTAAGGAAGGCTGCTCAGATTGAAAATTAGAATCAAAATCACTATTAGAGTTTAAAGATTCTTTCTCTGGACAACGTTGTGTCATAGCAGCTAGAACAGTATCTTCTCCTTGAGTAAAAGCATAATCTAATCCATTTGCTCGTGCTACTACAATAGGTATTCCAAATTCTATTTCTATTTTAGGGGCAATTCCTTCTAAATCCATTTTTATTATTTCTGTAGTACATGTACCAATCCATATAATAACACTGGGATTTCTATCTTTTTTTATATCCATAGACAACTTTCTTAACTCTTCATAATCATTTGATTGAGCTGATATGTCATTTTCTTGCAATTCGGCCATCGCATAACGCGGTTCTGCAAAAATCATTACGCCAAGAGCGTTTTGTAAAAAATATCCACAAGTTTTGGTACCTATTACTAAAAAAAAGCTATCCTCAATTTTTTGATATAACCACACTACACAACTAATAGGACAAAAAGTATGATAATTACCAGTTTCACATTCAAAAATGAGGCTTTCAACTCTTTCAATTGTTTTCATGAGATCTATCTTTTCTCCTGTATTTTGTATATTCTATATACGACTTCTTTAATATTTTTTTAAAGTAACATAAACTCAATATCTACTTCTTCATCTATTTGTCCAATGTTTTTATTATTTACTTGAGCCTTAGGATTTAAATAACAATTTGATAATAAACCAAACAACTCTCGATCTGGTATTTCTTTTGGTATGACTCCTTCTGGCTGACATAATAACTGATCTGCTATATTTAAATAATAATCACAAATATTAATAAGTTCTCCTTGAGATTCAGCCATTTCAAACAAGGTCTTACCTTTTATTCGAGATACTCGAATATATTCAATAAGAGGTAATACTTCCAAAACAGGCATTGGACATACTTCTATATATTTATCAATAAGATCTCGATCAGATGTTCGATTTCCCACTAATCCTGCTAATCGTAATGGATGTGTATTAGATTTTTCTCGAACTGAAGCTACAATGCGGTTTGCTGCAAATAATGCATCAAAACCATTATCTGTTATTATGATACAATAATCAGTATAATTTAAGGGAGCAGCAAAACCACCGCATACTACATCACCCAAGACATCAAATAAAATTATGTCATATTCATCAAAAGCATTTAATTCTTTTAATAATTTAACAGTTTCACCTACAACATACCCTCCGCATCCTGTTCCAGCAGGTGGTCCTCCAGCTTCTACACAATCAACTTCTCCAAAACCTTTATGGATAATATCTTCTGGCCATACATCCTCATAATGATAATTTTTTATTTCGAGGGTATCTATTATTGTAGGTATCAAAAAACCGGTCAAAGTAAATGTACTATCATGTTTGGGATCACATCCAATTTGTAAGACTTTTTTGCCCCGTTTTGCAAAAGCTATTGAAATATTACAACTACTTGTTGATTTACCAATACCACCCTTCCCATAAACTGTTAATTTCATTTAAAT
>Ga0302173_10000581_pt1 | contig 19522 bp, 13 predicted proteins | sample I_Fen_N3_1_FD_198785 | JGI IMG/M metagenome (GOLD analysis project Ga0302173, IMG submission 198785) | Peat permafrost microbial communities from Stordalen Mire near Abisko, Sweden - I_Fen_N3_1 | ecosystem: Environmental > Terrestrial > Soil > Wetlands > Permafrost | place: Sweden: Abisko... | reverse complement strand
AACCATCGCGCATTGCTAAATTCTCGCGAATCAAAACGCCTAAAATCTTCGCAGCATCATTTGCTTCCTGATCTCTAATCTCAGCAGTTCCACGAGTTCCAAGTTCTCCTCGCGTTAAATCTACGATTCCAACTTTTTTACCCAGAGATACCTCTTTTAAAATTGTTCCTGCACAACCTAACTCTACATCATCAGGATGCGCACCAAAGGCTAATATATCTAACTTCATAATTTTCAATTTCAATGTCAAAAATCAATTTCAATAACAATTCTAAAATCTAAACTGATCTTTTATCTATTTTCTTTATTCTATTTTCTTTATTCTATTTTCACTTTCTCAAAACCTTTTTCATCGTCATTGATTTATTGACGCTTTCCTCCCATTCATTTTCAGGAATGCTTTCTTTTGTAATTCCGCAACCCATATATAATATAGCTTTATTATCCTTGATTTGCATACTACGTAAGTTCACAAATAAATCAGAGCTATTGATATTCTTTGCAAAACTGCTATTTAATTCCCCAAGAAAACCGGTATAAAAAGTTCGGTCATAATTTTCGTTTTCGATAATAAATGCTTTCGCTTTTTTCTTTGGCAAACCACAAACTGCTGGTGTAGGATGTAATGTTTCTATAACTTCTTCTAAAGTCGAATTATCGTTTAAAACTCCTGATATATCTGTTTTAATATGCCAGATTGATCCGGCTTTTAAACTATACGGTTGTGTAACCACAACAGACGACGCAACCTCGCGTAATCTTTTTACGATAAAATCCGTAACATATTGCTGTTCGTCTTTTTCTTTTTGCTGCCATGAAATTTCAGTTTCCAAATTAGCCTTTTGAGTTCCTGCCAAAGCAGTAGTTTCAAAAACATTTCCGCTGGCTTTTAATAATTGTTCAGGCGTCGCTCCCATCCAAAGTCCAATTTGCGGATGAAAAAAACAGTAGGAGAAAGTAGCGGGATATAAATGTATCAATCGCTTAAAAGCTATATTAAAGTCAAAATCTATTAAATCAACTTTTTCACTTCTTGACAAAACAACTTTCTTGAACTCTTCATTTTTAATCGCTTCAATTCCTTTTTCTACTAAATTTTCATATTGAAGTTTAGCCTCAGCATCAAAATTTAAATCTTCAATTTCTACGGGATTAAAATCAACTTTTGTTTGTTCTGCACTAATAATTTTAGATTCGCTTTCGGGAATTAATATTAGTTGTTTTTCATCAAAAGAAGCAAAAACAAACCCTTTTTCGCTATAATCTGAAACTGTGTACAAAGTATCGTCTTGCTGTAAAAACGCAAAAATACTCGAAGAGTTAGGTTTAGAATAAATTACAAAAGGTAAATTCTGTTCTTGATGTTTTTTTATTGTCGAAAAAAAGTCATTCATAATTTCTATTCTGTTTTCTTTCTATCCAAAACCATATTCGTCAATTTGCAAAGCGAAATCAAATTTCCGGCTTCATCTGTAATTTTAATTTCCCAAAGATGAATACTTCTTCCTTTATGAATAATACGTGCAGTACCAAAAACCCATCCTTCGCGAATACTTTTTAAATGATTTGCCGAAATTTCAATTCCACGAACTTCCTGTTCTCTTGGGTCAATAAAAAAGAATGATGCCGCACTACCTACGCTTTCAGCCAAGGCAACCGATGCGCCACCATGTAACAATCCCATTGGTTGATGAACGCTAGGATTTACTGGCATTTTGGCCGTTAGAAAATCTTCGCCAGCATCAATATATTCAATTTTTAGCGTTTCCATCAAAGTGTTTTTAGAAAACTGATTGCAACGCTCTAATATTTGCTCTTTTGTGTAATTCATTAAAATAGGCTTTAAAATCGTAAAATTAAAGAAAAGAAGAGATACAAATCAGAAAATCCAATCCTAAATTAAAAATCATTTAAGAACCTGTCAGTTTTTTGTTATTTTTACAAAAACAATCAAATACAATCTGTCGCCAAAATCTTTTTTTTCGCCACAGATTGCACAGATTTACACAGATTATCTATTTTAAAACATTGAGTAAAATCTTTTTAATCTGTGACAAAAAAACTATTCAAAAATGCGCCAATACTCTGTACTTTTTATTTTCGGAATAATTCTAGCTTTTAGTTCTTGCCGAACTGATTTTGATACCATTGCCAGTTCCGGAGATTTAAAGTTTTCAAAAGACACTGTATACTTAGATACGGTTTTTAAAAATATTGGTTCAAGTACTTACCAACTTAAAGTCTACAACAAAAGTAAAAACGACATTTCGATTCCAACAATTCAACTCAAAAAAGGTTTAAACTCAAAATACCGAATGACTGTTGACGGAATGAGTGGCAATAATGGCAAAATTTTTAAAGATGTTACTCTTTTAGCCAAAGACAGTTTGTATATCTTTATAGAAACGACGGCAGATATTACAGACGCTAATCCAACTGATTTTTTGTATACAGATGAAATTCAGTTTGACAGCGGTGCCAATCTTCAGCAAGTTGCTCTCGTTACCTTAATTCAAGACGCTATTTTTTTATATCCAAGACAAAATCCTGACGGAACTAAAGAAAAAATAAAGATTGAAGGAAAAGATGTTGATGGTTTTTATTTGAATGAAAACGATCCTGTAAACGGAAATGAGTTAGTTTTTACCAAACAGAAACCGTACGTTATTTATGGATTTGCAGGCGTTCCTCAAAGCAAAACTGTCACTTTTCAAGCTGGAGCACGAGTTTTTTTTCATGCTAATTCCGGACTTTATGTAGATAACAAAGCTTCATTAAACATTAACGGAACTGTTTCTACAACTGATAAACTAGAAAACGAAGTTATTTTTGAAGGCGACAGATTAGAATCACTTTATGATAACATTCCAGGACAATGGAATTCTGTTATTATATCTAAAGGAAGTACAAATCATACCATAAATCATCTTACTTTAAAAAATGCTGTTATTGGTTTGAATATCAAAAATCAAGACAATACTACAATCCAATTAAAAAATACACAAATTTACAATTGCGTCGAATACGGAATACTAGCTCAAAATTCTCGTATTAACGGAGAAAACATTGTAATTAATTATGCCGGATTAGCAAGTTTATCCTGCGTTTACGGCGGAAATTATAGTTTCACGCATTGTACTTTCAATAATAGTTGGTCAGGAAGTTCGCAATTTGCAGTTAATCTAAGCAATAATCTTGCTGGTCAAACTCCAGAAACAAATCCTTTGACACAAGCAACTTTTAACAATTGTATTATTTATGGCTCGGGAACGAATGAATTTAACCTCAATAAAAACACTAGTGCAGCATTTGTATACCAATTAAATAATTGCTTGTTAAAATTTAGCAGTTCGACAACAAATCCTGATTATCAATTTAAAACTGATGCTGTACATTACAATAACATTATTTTAAACGGAAATCCGAAGTTTTATAATGTTTCGCAGAATAAATTTAATATCGATAATACTTCTGCCGCTTTCGCGAAAGGGAATCAGGCATATATTGTTCCGCAAGATATTTTAGGAGTTACAAGAACTTCCCCACCAGATTTGGGAGCTTATCAAAGTGCTCCTTTTCCGAAATAGATTTTATCACAAAGACATTTTTTTTCTACCATATAAGTTATAGAAGAAATTTAAGTTTTTTTTTGCACGCAGAGGCGCAAAGTCGCAAAGTTTTATAATTACAAAACCTAAAAAAAACTCTGCGACTTTGCGTCTTTGTGAGATTAAAAAAGAAGCTCTTTAACACACCAATTATATCAGCTTTTCTAAAATGAACTTATATCACTTATATGGTTCAAAAAATCCCACAACTTTTTTCAAAAGAGTTTGTTTTCAAATTTGCGCTTGCTATTTATTTACACTAAATTTGCACCTCAATACAACAAACTACACATCACAATGATCCATTTCTTTGAAAACCAAAGCAAAACTGTTTTTGCCGTACAAACGCAAAACGAAATTTCGGCTCAAGACATTTCAAAACTAAACTGGCTTTTTGCCAACTCTAATAAGATCGAAAAATCCGCATTGACGGATTTTTTTGTTGGTCCTCGCGCCACAATGATCACACCTTGGAGTACAAATGCTGTAGAAATTACTCAAAACATGGGTATTCCGGGCATCATCAGAATTGAAGAATTTCATCCTGCAACGGAAGATTTTACTGATTTTGATCCAATGCTTTCACAAAAATTCAATCAATTAGATCAGGAAATTTTCACGATTAATGTGCAGCCGGAACCAATTTTGGAAATTGATGATATTGCGACTTACAACAAAGTAGAAGGTTTGGCTTTAAGTCAGGAAGAAGTTGACTATTTAGATAATCTTGCTGCAAAACTTGGAAGAAAATTAACTGATTCTGAGATTTTTGCTTTCTCTCAAGCCAATTCAGAACACTGTCGTCACAAAATTTTCAACGGAACTTTTGTTATTGATGGTGAAGAAAAAGAAACTTCTCTTTTTAAATTAATCAAAAAAACATCACAGGAAAATCCTAACGATATAGTGTCTGCTTACAAAGACAACGTTGCTTTTGTAAAAGGACCAAAAGTGCAGCAGTTTGCACCAAAAACAGCCGACAAACCAGATTATTACGAGATAAAAGAATTTGATTCGGTTTTATCTCTAAAAGCTGAAACACACAATTTCCCAACAACTGTAGAACCTTTTAACGGAGCTGCAACAGGTTCTGGTGGAGAAATTCGTGACCGTTTAGCAGGTGGTCAAGGTTCTTTGCCATTAGCAGGAACAGCAGTTTACATGACTTCATATTCTCGTTTAAACGATGACAGAAAATGGGAAAATGCTGTTGAAGAAAGAAAATGGTTATACCAAACTCCAATGGATATTTTGATCAAAGCTTCAAACGGAGCTTCTGATTTTGGAAATAAATTTGGACAACCGCTTATTACAGGTTCGGTTTTAACTTTCGAACATTCAGAAAACGACCGTAAAATTGGTTACGATAAAGTAATCATGCAAGCGGGCGGAATTGGTTACGGAAAATTAGATCAGGCAATTAAAAAGAAACCACAAGAAGGCGATAAAATCGTAATTCTTGGTGGAGAAAATTATAGAATTGGTATGGGTGGAGCTGCGGTTTCATCTGCAGATACCGGAGCTTTTGGTTCAGGAATTGAATTAAATGCAATCCAACGTTCAAACCCAGAAATGCAAAAACGTGCTGCTAACGCGATTCGTGGTTTGGTAGAAAGCGACAATAACCCAATTGTTTCTATTCACGATCACGGAGCGGGCGGACACTTAAACTGTCTTTCTGAATTAGTAGAAGAAACTGGAGGATTAATCGATTTGGACAAATTACCTGTTGGAGATCCTACGCTTTCTGCAAAAGAAATTATCGGTAACGAGTCTCAGGAAAGAATGGGATTGGTTATTGGTCAAAAAGATATTGATATTTTACAAAGAATTGCCGACAGAGAGCGTTCTCCAATGTATCAGGTTGGAGATGTAACGGGAGATCACCGTTTTACTTTCGAATCAAAATCAAATGGTTCAAAACCGATGGATTATGCTTTAGAAGATTTCTTCGGAAGTTCTCCTAAAACGGTTATGAATGACAAAACTATCGATAGAAAATATGCTGATGTTTCTTATGACAAGGCAGATTTCGAAAAATATTTACAAGACGTCTTACGTTTAGAGGCTGTTGCATCAAAAGACTGGTTAACGAATAAAGTGGACCGTTGTGTAGGTGGAAAAGTAGCTAAACAGCAAAATGCTGGACCGCTACAATTACCTTTGAATAATGTTGGAGTTATGGCTCTGGATTATTTAGGTAAAGAAGGAATCGCAACTTCTATTGGGCACGCTCCTATCGCGGCTTTGATTGATCCGGTTGCGGGAAGTAGAAATGCTATTGCAGAATCGTTATCAAACATTGTTTGGGCGCCAATTAAAGATGGCTTAAAAGGAATTTCATTATCTGCAAACTGGATGTGGGCTTGTAAAAACGAAGGTGAAGACGCTCGTTTATATGCTGCTGTTGAAGGTTGTTCAGACTTTGCAATCGAATTGGGAATCAATATTCCAACAGGAAAAGATTCACTTTCGATGAAACAAAAATATCCAAACGACGAAGTAATCGCGCCGGGAACGGTTATTATTTCGGCTGGAGGAAATTGTACAGATATTACAAAAGTAGTTGAACCGGTTTTACAGAAAAACGGAGATTCTATTTATTATATTAATTTGTCTCAGGATGATTTCAAACTTGGAGGTTCTTCTTTTGCACAAATCAGAAACACAATCGGAAACGAAACGTCTACTATTAAAGATGCTTCTTTCTTCAAAAATGCATTTAATACAATCCAGGAATTAATCGGCGAAAGCCAAATTTTAGCCGGACACGATATCGGAAGCGGTGGTTTAATTACTACTTTATTAGAATTGTGTTTTGCTGATGTTAATCTTGGAGCTAAAATTGATTTCAGCGCTTTCACGGAAAAAGACTTATTGAAAATCCTTTTCGCTGAAAACATCGGAATCGTTTTCCAGGCAAAATCTGATGCAGCTGTTGAAGCTAAATTAAAAGCAAACAATATCGAATTCTTCAAATTAGGTACAGTTCAAAGTACACCAAGTTTGGAATTTGGAATTTACAATTTGGATATTGCGAAGTACAGAGATATCTGGTTTGAAACTTCTTATTTATTAGATCAAAAACAATCTAAAAACGGAAGAGCTCAAGCACGTTTTGAAAACTATAAAAATCAAGTTTTACAATATACTTTCCCAGCACATTTTACAGGTAAAAAACCAGAAATTGACAATTCTAAACCAAGACCTAAAGCAGCAATTATTCGTGAAAAAGGAAGTAATTCTGAGCGTGAAATGGCAAATGCTATGTACTTGGCAGGTTTTGATGTAAAAGACGTTCACATGACGGATTTAATTTCTGGTCGTGAAACGCTTGAAGATATTCAGTTTATTGGAGCTGTTGGAGGATTCTCTAACTCAGATGTTTTAGGTTCTGCTAAAGGTTGGGCTGGAGCTTTCTTATACAACGAAAAAGCAAAAACAGCTTTGGATAAATTCTTCAAAAGAGAAGATACTTTATCTGTTGGAATTTGTAACGGATGTCAGTTGTTTATGGAGCTTGAAGTAATTAATCCAGAGCATGAAGTTCACGGAAAAATGCTTCATAACGAAAGTAACAAACACGAAAGTATCTTTACATCTGTAAAAGTTCAGGAAAACAATTCGGTTATGTTATCGACATTGGCAGGAAGTACTTTGGGAGTTTGGGTTTCTCATGGAGAAGGAAAATTTAATTTACCTCTTGCGGAAGAAAACTATAACATTGTTTCTAAATATGCTTACGAAGGTTATCCTGCAAACCCTAACGGTTCTGATTATAACACAGCAATGTTATGTGATAAAACAGGAAGACATTTGGTTATGATGCCTCATATTGAGCGTTCAACTTTCCAATGGAACTGGGCTCATTATCCAAAAGACAGAAACGACGAGGTTTCGCCTTGGCATGAAGCTTTTGTTAACGCTAGAAAATGGATTGAGAAAATCTAAAAAATATATTTTTATTATTGAAAAGCGTCCGAAATTATCGGGCGCTTTTTTTTACCACAGATTAAAAGATTATGACAGATTTTTCTAAAGCTTTGCAAATCATTTTAATCCTTTAATCTGTGGCAAAAAATTACTTTTCCTCAATCGTGTCATTCCGAGGAACGGGGAATCACACGCGGGATTTGACAAAGATTGTCAACTTTTCTAATCGGAGCTACTTGCAGAGATTCCTCGTTCCTCGGAATAACAAACTTTGTGTTGATTAATAATACATAAGTAAAAAAACCTCTTAATTTAAACTACTCTAAGACTAACTTAATAATATCTTAAGGCGGCTTAAGCAAGCATAAATACATGGATAAATATCTTTGTCTCATGAAAAATTTGATGCAAAAACTAGCCTTTCTATTTCTTTTACTTTCTATAAGCCAATTTTCTTTTGGACAAAAATCTTCTATTAAAGGAACTATTTCTGATGGAAAACTCCCTATTGAGTTTGTTGATGTGGTATTAAAAAATGTAACAGATTCTACAAAAGTGGCAAGTTATGCTGTAACAGATGCGTCAGGAAATTTTTTATTAGAAAATGTACTTTCGGGAGACTACAAATTACAATTCAAACTAATTGGATTTAAGACTTTTACTCAAAAAGTAAAATTTAATGGCGCTCCAATTTCTATCGGAAATATAACACTCCAAAACGACACTAATTTATTGAATGCTGTTGTTGTAAAGTCTCAGAAAAAACAAATTGAAAAAACTGATGGTGGTTTTATCTTCAATGCGGTTTCAAACATTACGCAAGCCGGCGGAACTGCAACTGATATGCTAAAAAATATTCCGACTGTTGCCGTTGATGCTGATGGCGGAATTACGCTGAGAGGAAAATCTCCGATGATTTTAATTAACGGAAAAAACTCAGCGATTACGAATATGGATCAAATAGCTGCTAGCAGTATTGAAAGCATCGAAGTAATTAGCAATCCATCTGCAAAATATGATGCAAATGCCGAAAGCGGAATTATCAATATTAAACTCAAAAAAAATAATCAGAGCGGTATAAATGGTGCTGTAGTTTTGGGTGGCGGATTTGGCGCAAAAGGACGATTAAACAGTTCTGTTCTTTTAAACCATAAAACCGACAAATGGAATTTTGGTTTAGGGTATGATAATCGTTTTGCCGGCAGAACTAAAAAGATTAAAGGCGAAAGGACCAATTTTCTTATTGATGATGAACATTTCATTAATCAAGACAGACATGACGAGCGAACTGAAGGTTTACAAAATTTAAAATTCAATATCGATTTTTCACCAAATGATCGAAATAGTTTTTCATTTGAAGCTTTAGGAAACATGGAAAGTCAGGACAATGGTGAAACTTTACATACGCAGGTAAACACAAGTACAAATGCGTTCTTTTCCAGCAATGTAAGACATTCTTTAGAACTAGAACGCTCCAAAGTTGGTGAACTGGCTTTTGGTTATGACAGAAAATTTGCCGATGACAGAAAAAGCCTTACTGCAAGTATTACATCTTCGTTTAATAAACATAGAGAAAATACGGATATTGATACTTTTAACTATGATCAATATAACGCTCAAATTGGTGACGCATTTTTGCAAAGAACTCACAATTATGAGCATGAAAATATCTCGAATGCAATTGTAAATTATGCCGTTCCTGTTTCAGAAAGATCTATTATTGAAACGGGCTACAAAGGAACATTCCGTTTTTTCAATTCGGATTTTCAAAGTGCTGATATGATTAATGGCGAATATGTCGTTAATCCGTTAGTGAGCACTAGCTTTAAATATAACGAACAAATTAACGCTGCTTACGGAATGCTAAACTCTTTTATTGGAGAAAAAGAAAATCCAAAATGGAAATACAACCTAGGATTGCGTGCAGAGCAGGTTTCAAACAATGGCAAAACAGCAAACAACAGTGATAACTTTTCTAATCATTATTTAAAACTTTTTCCATCGGCATCGCTTCAAATGAATTTAGCATCAGATCAATCTGTAAAAATTGGTTATAGCAAACGTATTAACCGTCCGGATCTAGACGATTTAAATCCGTTTATAGATATTACAGATGCATTAAATCCTCACGGTGGAAATCCGTATTTAAAACCGGAGATTATTCATATTGCCGAAATGAACTACAGTAAAGACTGGTCTAAATATTCATTCTCAACCAACGCTTTTTATAGAAATGCCACAAATACAATTAGACAATATGCAGAGCTTCGTGATAATGGCGTTATTTTCTTGTCGCCACAAAATATTGGAAGCACTATTACTTATGGTTTAGAAACTATTTTTAGCTTAAAACCAGTTGGCTTTTATGACGCAAATATTAGTGTAACTGCTTTTCAACAAAACATAAACGCATCTAATCTAGCACAAGATGTGGTAAATAATGCTTTTAGCTGGTACGGAAAAATGCTTAACAATTTTGTTCCGTGGAAAGGCGGAAAACTACAAATTATCGGAAACTACAATTCAGCTCTTGCCACTGCGCAAGGAAAAAGAATTCCCGTTTATAATGTCGATATGGGTTTTCAGCAAAAACTAGGAAAAGGAAATGCCAGACTTGGTTTAGTAGTTACCGATGTCTTTAACACGCTCGAAAGTGGCTATAAAAACAATACTTTGTTGTTTAGCAATAATCGAACTTCAAAATCTGATACTCGTGCTTTAATGGTAACTTTTGCCTATACTTTTAAATCTGATTTTAAAGAAAAACTACTAGAAAATCAATTTTCGACGGAGTAATATTTTGATAAAATAAAAAAATCATTCTTGTAATTTGGATTCATTTTTCTAATGAAATTTGAACTATATTCGCCAAAAAATTGTGCCACCAATTTTTTTAAGCATCTCCAAAAACAATTAAACCTACACAGAATGAAATCCTTTTATTTATTACTAAGCACGTTGTGTTTTGTTTCTACAACTTCTTATTCTCAACTTCACGTAGATCAAATTACTTACAACGGACGAGATCATTTTATTACCACTACTATTGGTTATCCCGTTCCCGGAACTTTTGTTACTACTGGACAAAAAGAACCTATAACTGTATTAAATCCAGACGGAACTGGCGTTATTCAATCTAACGATTTAACTAAAACAAAGATCAACTGGGGAATCGAATGTACAGACGAAGGCGTTCCGGTTTTTAAAGAAGGTTTTAATAGTGCGTCATATACTTTTTGGTACAGACTAAATGATAGCCTTGACTGGACTTACTCTCAATTTTCGATTCATTTTGCCAAGAAAAAAATGTTTCTAATGGGAGAACGAGTTAAAGAATACGTAGATTATAACATCCAGTAATTTATAAAAACACTTATCTCTCAAAATAAATTTTTCTTGTTTTTTCGAAATTTTACTACAAAAAAGAAAACGTTTTCGTAGAATTTCTAAAGTACCTATAATTTTTATTATAAAATTCTGTAAATTTAAAAATTATACCCTTTTTTTATTTAATTTGCAATAAAATTCAATATATTAAACATGGTTTCAATCACACGCCTTTTTGATTTTCCCTATTATCAACAAGAAACTTATGCCCTTCCAGTTGCATTAGCAACCAAAAAAAATGGAGTTTGGGAAAAAACATCTAGCCAGGAATATATTGCAAAAGCAAATGCTGTTTCGAGAGCATTATTACGTATAGGCGTTCAAAAAGATGATAAAATTGCTTTAATCACATCAAATAACCGTACAGAGTGGAATATCATGGATATTGGTATTTTGCAAACCGGTGCGCAAAACGTTCCTATTTACCCAACAATTTCCGAAGAAGATTACGAATATATATTAAATCATAGTGGTAGTATTTACTGCTTTGTATCTGATGATGAAGTTTACCAAAAAGTAAAAGCGATACAGGCAAATGTACCAACTCTAAAAGAAGTTTATTCTTTTAATGAAATCCCGGGTTGCAAACATTGGTCAGAATTATTGACTCTTGGAGCCGATGAAAGTAACCAAAATGAAGTTGAAGCCAGAAAAGACAGTATTCAAACTGATGATTTGGCTACTATTATTTATACTTCCGGAACTACAGGAAGACCAAAAGGCGTTATGCTTTCGCACAAAAATATTGTGTCAAATGTATTAGACAGTGCACCAAGAATCCCGTTTGATCCAGGAAAAAGCACTGCGCTAAGCTTCTTGCCTATTTGCCATATTTTTGAAAGAATGATTTTGTACATCTATCAATATTATGGTGTTTCGGTTTATTTTGGCGAATCAATTGATAAAATTAGTGACAACTTAAAAGAAGTTCGTCCAACGGTTATTACAGCTGTACCAAGACTTTTAGAGAAAGTTTATGATAAAATTTATGCAAAAGGTGCTGAATTAACTGGTATCAAGAAAAAATTATTTTTCTGGGCTATCGATTTAGGTTTAAGATATGAGCCATACGGCGCAAATGGTGCTTGGTATGAATTTCAGTTAAAAATTGCCCGTAAACTAATTTTCAGCAAATGGAAAGAAGGTTTGGGTGGAAATTTAGATTTAATGGTGTCCGGAAGTGCTGCATTGCAACCGCGTTTAACGAGAGTTTTTGCTGCCGCAGAAATTCCGGTTATGGAAGGTTACGGTTTATCTGAAACATCGCCAGTAATTGCCGTAAACGATCAAAGAAACAGAGGTTTTAAGATTGGAACTGTTGGAAAAGTAATTCGTAATGTTGAAGTTAAAATTGCTGCCGACGGAGAAATTCTTTGCAAAGGACCAAACGTAATGCTAGGTTACTTTAAAGATCCAGAAAAAACTGCCGAAGCTTTAATTGACGGATATTTTCATACTGGAGATATTGGAGAAATCGACAGCGAAGGTTTCTTAAAAATTACAGACCGTAAAAAAGAAATGTTCAAGACTTCCGGCGGAAAATATATTGCACCTCAATTAATTGAAAATGCTATGAAACAATCACGTTTTATTGAGCAAATCATGGTAATTGGTGAAGGAGAAAAAATGCCTGCTGCTTTTATTCAGCCTAATTTTGAATTTGTAAAAGAATGGGCGAAAATTCATAAAATCACTTTAGGAAGCACAGATTCAGCAATTAGTGAGAATAAAGACGTTATTAAACGTATTGACGAAGAAATTGAAGGAATCAACAAAAAATTTGGACACTGGGAACAAATCAAACGTTTTGAGTTAACTCCAGATGTTTGGTCTATAGATGGCGGACAATTGACTCCTACTTTAAAATTGAAACGTAAAATCATTAAAGAAATTTATAAAGATCTTTACTTTAAAATCTACGATCACAATTAAAAATCAAAATAATTAACCAAAGAAAAAGGCTGTCTTTTATGAGACAGCCTTTTTTATTTCATGAAGATTTTCTTCAATTTACAAATTCTATTTTTACAATTCCAGACTTCTGTTTACTAGAAGAACATGCTTTTAAAATCTCGAAAAAAACTTCTTTTCTTTGACTTTTTTTCTAGCTTTTCTTTTTTTACAGAACTCTTTTTTTCAAAAATTGCCTGAACTTTTTCAATCCGTTTAGCCGGTTTTATTTCTTCAGTTTTAGAATTTTCGTAAAACTTTTTAAAAGGACGCGGCTCAAAATCAACCAAAATTGCTGCCATATTAATAGCATCGATATTTGACGGATCTGTTTCACCTTTAAAGAAAGTCTCGATAGGTCTAAACTTATCTTTCTTCTCCTTAAACTTATTCTTTTTGGTATGTTCGAAATCTAATCCTAATAGATTGCTAAAAACATTCAAATCATCTTTTGTTAAGTTATTTTCGAAAATCAACCAGCATAAATCACGAAGTTTTGCACGAGAAGGCTTGTACAAATAATCAAAGTATTTACCTTCTTTTTCAATCTCGTATTTTTTTCTAATTGCTTTTTTATATTTTTCTAATGTATTGTTTTGCATGGTATTTTTATTTTGGCAATTCTTGGAAGTCTCAGGAAATCGAAGGTTTTTCTGGGAAATCCAATATCACAAAAGTTTAAAAGCACCATTGCTTTACTAGAGAAACATCTCTAAATGATATATATAATTTCCTTAAAATTCACCTTTCCATTCCATAGGTTAATAAGTTCTAAATCCGTTTCTCTACTTGAGGCAAACGGCAACTCACCAAATTCCACTTTATCTGTTTGACCACTATAGTCTGACCTAAGTCCTATTTTTTGATTCATCCTAAAATTTTTATTGTTTTTTTATTAAGCTTCTGAGGTTCTAAGGTCCTGAGATACTAAGTTTTTTTTTGACTCTGTACCATTGAACCTTTGTTACTTTGTCACTAAGACAAAAAAAGCACCCAATTAAAGGTGCTTCATAACAAATACGATATAATTATCCTATTGCCTGTATTGATGCACCAGTATGTAAAAGCATTCACTATTCGAAGTCGTGGCTGCTAATCCTTTGTTGTTTATGTATAATTTAAAACTCATATTGTTTTATTTTTTAAAATTGTTGTTGTCGTTGTTGTTCTGTGAAACTTATTGTTTCAATTTTGTTAGGCAAAGATATGATGGAAAAAATCATATATCCAAATCATTTTTAAAATTATTTCACTGATTTACAATTAGTTACACTAAAATTAAAGCAAAGAAATCCCTGTCCGCAAACTGGTGCAGATTTATCTTTTATCAAATGACTGTTACTCATCAGATTACTTTTCAAGATTATATTTCGCTATTTTGATTAATCATTAAACATTTGGTCAATTATTTTTTTTAATATTTTTGGTTATGGTTTGTTTTTAATCATTTTGTCGTCATATTGAGCGCAATAGAAGTTCTTTTTGAACAAAATCGAAGTGCCTTAAAACAAAAAAAGCACCCTCAATAAGGATGCTTTTATATATTTATGTTGAGTTTAAACTCTAAAATTTACATTTCAATTTCATAAAAATACGTATTGCATCCTGTCGCTTCAACTGGAAAATCTCCGGCTAAAGGTTCAAAACTAAGGATTGCTATAAGTATCATCTGTATTTTTCTATTTTTTAATTACAGATACAAATATACTATATTTTGTATTAATTTAACAAATTTTACCAAAAACAATATTTTTACAACAAATCAACTTAACGATTGTTAATTAAACGGTTTCCATTTTTTCCTTACTGTAGCAACCGTCGCGCTTGCGAATTCAATTAAAAACCAAACTAATTAACCAAAAAAAGGCTGTCTTTATTTAGACAGCCTTTTTTATTTCACGAAGATTTCCTTTAATTGACTGATAACGTTTCCGCCACCCGAAATTGTGATTTCGCCAATTTTATCGGCAATTTTCTCGACATATTCCATTTCTTTCAATTTCCACAACATTTCGTTTTCTTCCATCAACTTTGCAGTGTTTAGCAAACTTCTGGTTGCGGCGGTTTCTTCTCTTCTCATGATGCTGTTGGCTTGCGCTTTTTTCTCGGCAACCAAAACCTGATTCATGATTTCTTTCATATCTCCAGGTAAGATCACATCTCGAATTCCGGCATCAGAAATTACCAATCCCAAATCGTTGATTTTAGTAGTTACTTCGGCCAAAATCGATTCGGCAATTGTGTCTTTTTTGCTCAATAATTCATCCAAAGTTAATCCTCCAACAAAAGCTCTCAAAGCCAATTGCATCGCTACATACAATTGTTTATCAAAGTCTTTATTATCGACCAAAGCTTTCATGATATCAACCACTTGGTATCTCACAAAAAAGTTGATTCGTAAACCTGCTTTATCCTTCGTTAACAATTCCTGACCAGAAATCTCGACTTGTTGTTGTCTTGCATCAACAGTTTTAACTTCAATAGTAATCGCGTTGTTCCAAAAGTAGTGTGTTCCGGCTTTTAACTCTTTTACAAAAGTTCCGTTTACAAACAACAATGCTTTATCATTGCTTGCTACAATATACTTTCTTGTAAAAAGTCTCAATTGCGCATTTTCTAATAAACTAACAGAAACATTCTCTGTAATTTCAATTTTAGAAACATCTACTTTTGTGAATTCATTTTTTACAATACCTTTCCAGAAAGCAAATCTACCCGCAGGCAAAACACCTTTAAAGTTTCCGTTTACGAATTGCAAAACAATCTCGTTATCGGCAACCTCAACAATTTGCAACATCGAAGCCAATTTTTCGTTTTCCAACAAAATATTCAACTCAAATGGAGCTTGAAAAGCTGTATCCATATGGTAAGTCATTACATTTTTGTCTCCAAAAATCCAATGTAAACCTGCTTCTAACACATTCAATAATTTTCCGTTTTCGAATACCAAACCCACTTGGTACGCTTCGATTTTAATTCTCTTTATCATAATATTTTTATTTTATTTATTTCGTTTCAAGTTTCAAGTTTCAAGTTTCAAGTTTAACACTTCCGAAATCTTTACTCTATATTCTTGCTTCTATTTTCTATATTCTCTTCTCTAATTCTAAATAAAAAAACTTCATTGTCTCTCTCCTCCGAGAAAAACGGACGAACAGTTTGTGGTTTGTTTACTCCTATTGTTTTGCGGTTCTATTTTGTAAAAGCGATTCTAAGAATCCTTAAACAATCAAACCGAAAAGAAAATGAGTATTTCAAAATACATTTCTGTTCGCACTGGTTTTATCATGAGTGTGAAATTTAATCCCGAAGTTTCGGGACGCAATCTTAATTTCACTGACAAAGACAAATCAGTTTTCTTTGGATGAGCACCTTTTTAAGAGTGATGCACTCTAGCGACAAGCCGCTGTCAAACTGAAACCAAATCAGTGCAGGATTCGAACCTGCGAATTTTCTATTACTCTACCAGATTGAGTTATCGCATTGCTGCGAATGGGATTCGAACCCACAACACATAGATTGGTGATCGTTTTTTGGAAAACAACCTAAAACCTCCAAATCAAGTTGCATAGAAAAACATAATACGCTTTTGCGAAAAGTTCTCTACAATGGTGCTATACAGAAACACGCAACAGGACTTGTTTGATATTTTAAATCAAAGTCTTCTTTGATGAATTTCAGTTTATAAAAGAACTTGTTTTATTTCTTGAGCAAATATTCAAATTGTAGTGCGCAGTGATTTTGCGCAGTTAAAAAAATATTTTTAAGAAAGTTTTTAAAACAAAAAACGCCTTGAAAATCAAGGCGTTTTAGTTTATAATCTATGTGTTTTATATTGAAACAATTATTGAATATTTTAATCTGTCACACTCAAAATATAAAAAATCGACTTAGGTAAATCATTGTAAGTTTTTAGAATTACATAATACCATTTGTTCTCAGGAATATCAACTTCAAACAAATCATCCTTTTTATGATTCTTAATTGCATCTTCAAATGTTTTGTGCATAACTCCTTCGTTAAACCATCCTAAATCACCTTTATTTATATTGCCGTCCATATTATAAATCGTGACTAAGTCTTGAAATGATTTCCCTTTTTTGTACAATTTAACGATTTGCTCCCTTTTTTTATTAATATCATTAATCGTCAATTTACTTCCGTCCAAATAAATGTAACTTACTCGCATCGCGACAATAGATTCTGTTTTTACAATTCTATTTTTATCGATCATATCTTTTTCAAGCAATCTATTTTTATAATAATCCAAACTATCATTAGTAGTTACTAAAGTTGTAATTTCTGCTTTTGGATTGAGTTTAATAAAACTCTCAGCTTCTTCTAGAGAATTAATCTTTTGCAGATTTTGAGAAGAAACAATAGTTAAACAAAAAAAGTTAAGTCCTACTAGTAAATATTTAATCATAGTTTTATAGTTATTATTTTTTTGATTTTTTGCTTTAAATGCTATTTGGCAGTTTATACAAATTACATTTAGAATGCTAAGATATAGAATTTTAAATCTTCGCTTCTTTTTAATTAAAGAAAGAAAAAACCTATATTTACTCCATGCAAAAACAACCGAAACCGTATTTAACAAATAAATCGTGTTTTTTACCAATCTTTATTTTTTTCAAAAATTTTAAATACCTTTGAATTATGAGCACAGAAACTAGACCCAGAAATATTGGCCGAAATATAAGCCGAATCAGAGAGCTTCGTGGTATGAAACAAGGAGCGCTTGCTGATGCTATTGGCACAAGCCAACAGACTATTTCGAGCATTGAAACCAGCGAAACTGTTGATTTCGAAAAATTGGTAGAAATTGCAAAAGCACTTGGCGTTACGGTTGAAGCTATTGAAAATTTTTCGGAAGAATCTGTTTTTAATTACTTCAATACTTATTACGATAGTAGTTCTAATAATGGTCCTCAAGGAACTGGAAATACTTGTAATTTCAATCCTCTTGATAAAGTTGTTGAGCTATACGAACGTTTGGTTCAGTCTGAAAAAGAAAAGGTTGATTATTTAGAGAAGTTGTTGAAAGGGAAATAATATTCTTGATAAGAGAGTTTTTTATATATAAAATGCGCAATGAGAATTGCGCATTTTTTTTGTTTATTATTGAAGTTTTCTGAAATTGGTAAATTTAGCAGAGAATTTTTATGGAAGAACTGATTCCAATAATGACTTTCTATAATTAATTCTAATTTATTTTTTATGCTTTAGAAAATTATAATAACTAAAAGCACTGCCTTTAAATGATATTTCATCTAAAGTTTTTGGTTGACTTGTATCCTTTTTGACAAGCTTCCTTTTTATTTCTCTTAGTTCAAATGGTATACGCTTTAATTGAATTCTTCTTCTTCTATCTAAATATTTTAATTGTGTATTAGTTATTTTGTTTGTTGATAATTTTTTAAAACCATTTGTCCAACATAAAGCTTGGATTTGAGGGCTTTTATGATTTAATATATTAATCCTTCCAACCGACATGGAAATTAATTTCTGTTGTAAAGTTGAGACTAATTGATTAATAGATTTTCTTGAATTCTTTTCTTCAATAACGTCGCTCTCACTTAGCTTTCCTAAAGCTTTCAATACTTTTTGTGAAGTTTCAGTTTGTTTTTTCGTTTCTTTCCTAAGAGTGGCTTTTCTTACTCTAATTTTTCCATAAAAATTAACTTGATATCCTACAAAGGAAACCCATGGAATATTATTTTCATCTAAATGTTTATTTCCCCAATAAAAAGGTTCTTTAGATTTATTATCCCAAAACTCTAAACTATTTTTTCTTTCTTTATAATTTAAAGTTTTTTTTGGATTATGATAAAGAAGAAAATTTTCATGCAATGCAGTCATAAAAATATCTAAAGTTTGATGACAAGTGTTATTATTTTTATGCATTAAAACCATATCATCACAATATCGTAAATAAAAAACATCTGATTGACTTTCTAACACCTTTTCATCGACATTATGTAAAATCAAATTTGAAATGAAACATGATATAGCATTTCCTTGAGGCACTCCTAGAATATAGTTTGACGTGTAACTGTCTCCAAATTTATCATTTAACTCTTTTTCAACCCAATCAAAATTTCCATTTGGAAGCCCTCTAGAATTAAACCACTGAGGGTCACTGTTCAGTGATAAAATATTTTCTTGAAATGAAAACGAATCTAGAAATAACTTGAAAATAATTTTAGCTTTATTATCTAAAACAATATTTTTTTCTGACTCAATGCGTAAGGATAAATCATCAAAAATTTTTAATAAGTATTCATGTTGCACAGTATCAAAAAATTTCTGAATATCACATTCTGCTACCCATAAATCTTTCTCTTTTTTGCGGTTATCTAAAATTGCTTGTATACAGTCATGATGGGTTGGTATATCATTATTATTCTTATTCTTAGCCCTAAATGCATAAGAACAATCTAAAAACAAATGTTCAAAAAATTGTGTCAGATATTTTGCAGTTAAAGAACAAATTATCTTATCTGTTATATTATATAAAGCAATAGGGCGGCAAATAAGAACTTTTTTTTTAATTTTTTTCTTTATTCCTCTTATTTGAGGCTTATCCATCTCATAATCTGAATTTTCAACATTTATTATAATAAGTTGAATTTTTTCCACAT